>Ga0209303_1000014_pt1 | contig 271645 bp, 221 predicted proteins | sample SidtaG_3_FD_187449 | JGI IMG/M metagenome (GOLD analysis project Ga0209303, IMG submission 187449) | Marine algal microbial communities from Sidmouth, United Kingdom - Sidmouth_Asex1 metaG (SPAdes) (version 2) | ecosystem: Host-associated > Algae > Red algae > Unclassified | place: Sidmouth...
CGTTGTCGATCTGGTCGTAGGCCTTCGCCTCACCGCCCATCTTCTCCGACTGACAGATCGTCAGCGCCGCCGTCAGCGTCGTCTTCCCGTGATCCACGTGGCCGATCGTGCCGACGTTCACGTGCGGCTTGTTTCTCTCGAACTTTTCCTTGGACATGCTGACGGGGCCTCTGACCTGTTCTGTCGGTTGACTGCTACCTGAATCGCTGCCCGGCGTACCGCGCGTCGCACCGGAACCGCTTCGACCGTCGACCTGCCGCGTCGGCATGCGCCGTGCGACCGACCGTCGCCGGACGTCGTGCTACTGTCATCACACCGGAAGACCCGGCGGCTGGCGTGCCGCGAGACCGCCTTTCGCGGGCTTCGCTTCACCGGAGTATGGAGCCCATAACCGGATTCGAACCGGTGACCTCTTCCTTACCAAGGAAGTGCTCTACCGACTGAGCTATATGGGCGACAAGCGCCGATGCCTGGAGCGGGTGAAGGGATTCGAACCCTCGTCATCAGCTTGGAAGGCTGAGGTTCTACCATTGAACTACACCCGCGACGGCAATCGGCCCCGAAGCACCACATGGCGCTTCAGACACTTCCAGTCCATTCAACAACCTGGCGAACCACGCTCGGTGGCGAGCATGATACGCGCTTGCCGGACTGGTGGAGGGAGGAGGATTCGAACCTCCGAAGGCTGAGCCAGCAGATTTACAGTCTGCCCCCTTTGACCGCTCGGGAATCCCTCCGGCCAGGCAAGCCGCGCATTATGTCGACCCGTACAGGGGCTGTCAACCGCCCCCGCGCAGGCCGCGAGGCTCAGCCGAGGAACTCGCCGACCCCCTCCAGCCCCTCCACGTGATCGCATATGGACTTGACGATCATCTGGATCGGCGTTGCCACGACGAGACCCACCGGCCCCCAGAGCCACCCCCAGAACAGCAGGCTGACGAAGACCGCCACCGCGTTCAGACTCATCGCCCGGCTCGTCATCCACGGCAGCAGCAGGTTTCCCTGCACGCTGGTGATGCCGAGAGAGACCGCGGCGACGACCAGGGCGTCGGGCACGGCCCCGAACTGCACGAAGGCGGTGAGCCCGGAGGCCGCGAACACGAAGGCGGGGCCGGCGTAGGGCACGATGCACGCCACCCCGGCGATCGCGCCCCAGAGCATCGCGCTCTCGACGCCCAGCCACCAGAAGGCGAGCCAGGTGGCCAGTCCGACGAACACGCCGCCGACCAGCATCACGAAGAAGAAGCGCCGGATCTGGTGGTTGATCTCGTCGAGGATCTGCAAGGTGAGCTTCTTCTCGCTCAGGGTGTCGCCGGTCACGTGCAGCATCTTCTGACGGTAGAGCTTGCCGGAGGCGAGGATGAAGAACACGAGCAGCAGAACGGTCAGTGTCTGGGCAGCGAACACCAGCACGCCGAGCGAACCGTCAAGCAGGTAGTCGACGTACTTGCCGCGCCCGGCATCGACCACGACCGTCGACTGCGGTGCGCTCGATCCGGGATCGCTCTCGACCACGGCTTCGCCGGCCGACCCCGCCGCCTTCTCGATCTCCACGGCCGCTTCGCGAAGCCGGTCGAGCACCCCATCGTCGACGACCTCGCTCGCCTCGGCGCGATTGAACTGCTGCACGGCCACCGGAATCTTCTCGATGAGCCCGACCGCCTGTTCCTGCATGGCGATGACGCCGTAGACCGAGCCGACGAGGATGCTGCTGACGATCACGCCCGCCGCGACCACGCGCGGGAGCCGCGCCCGATGGTGGAGGAACGACACCACCGGATACCACGCATAGCTGATGAGGATGCCGAGCACGATCGGCGCGAAGAAGCTCCGCGCGAAATACAGCGACGCGATGACCGCGATGACGGCGAGCACCGCCAGCGAGGTGCTGCGGACGTCGATGGGACCGCTCGGGCTAGTGGGTACCGCGTCCGTCATGCCGTGCTCCCGCTCGCCCGACTCGAGGTGCCGGGTCGACAGCCGCGGAGTGTGCCTCAAACCGGCGCACGGCCCTCGACCCGGCGCCGGCCGACCGGCGTCACGGCACGATTTACAGCCGCGGCGCCCGGCAGCTCAGTGGTCGAGGATCTGGCTCAGGAAGAGCTGGGTGCGCTCGTGCTGCGGGTTGTCGAAGAACTCGTCCGGCGCGTTCTCCTCGATGATCTGGCCGCCATCCATGAAGATCACGCGGTTCGCGACGGTCTTGGCGAAGCCCATCTCGTGGGTCACGCAGATCATCGTCATGCCCTCGCGCGCGAGTTCGATCATGACGTCCAGCACCTCCTTGATCATCTCGGGATCGAGCGCCGAGGTCGGCTCGTCGAACAGCATGATCTTCGGGTTCATGCACAGCGAGCGCGCGATGGCCACCCGCTGCTGCTGGCCACCGGACAGCTGACCGGGGAACTTGTTCGCCTGCTCGGGAATGCGCACCCGCTCGAGGTATTTCATCGCGACCGCCTCGGCCTCCTTCTTCGGCATCTTCTTGACCCAGATCGGGGCCAGCGTGCAGTTCTCGAGCACGGTCAGGTGGGGAAACAGGTTGAAGTGCTGGAACACCATGCCGACCTCGCGGCGTACAGAGTCGATGTTCTTCAGATCGTTGGTGAGTTCGATGCCGTCGACGTTGATCGATCCGGCCTGATGCTCCTCGAGGCGATTGATGCACCGGATCAGGGTCGACTTGCCCGAGCCGGACGGGCCGCAGATGACGATCCGCTCGCCGCGCCGGACTTCCAGGTCGATGCTCTTCAGGACATGAAACTGCCCGTACCACTTGTCCATGTCCGAGATTCGGATGACCACCTCCTCGGAGACGGCCAGTGTCGGTGCCGGATCCCCGGACGGATCGGTCGGGTGAGCGCTGGAATCGGTGGACATGATCAGTTCCTGTGGCCGGTGTCGAGCTTCGACTCGACGTAGCGACTGTAGCGAGCCATCGCGTAGCAGAAGACCCAGAACACGAGGGCGACGAACACGTATCCCGTGTAAGGCACCGACTGGATCGACCAGTTGGGATCGTTGATGGCGGACTGGACGATGCCGAGCAGGTCCAGCAGACCGATGATCAGCACCAGTGTCGTGTCCTTGAACAGCCCGATGAAGGTGTTGACGATGCCCGGAATGACGATCTTCAGCGCCTGCGGCAGGATGATCAGCCGCATCATCTTCCAATATGGCAGGCCGAGCGCCTTGGCCCCTTCGTACTGCCCCTTGGAGATCGCCTGCAGGCCACCGCGCACGACTTCGGCCATGTAGGCCGACGCGAACAGCGCGACCCCGATGACGGCGCGCAGCAGCTGGTCGAACGTCACGTCGGGCGGGAGGAACAGCGGGAACATCACCGACGCCATGAACAGCACGGCGACCAGCGGAATGCCACGCCAGAACTCGATGAAGATGGTCGACGCCAGTCGCACCACCGGCATGGTCGAACGCCGGCCGAGGGCCAGCACGATGCCGAGCGGCAACGAGGCGACGATGCCCGACAGGGCGATGACGAGCGTGAGGCTGAATCCGCCCCAGCGCGCGGTGCCGACCGTCCGCAGCCCGAAGAGCTCGCTGCCGGCCATCAGGAAGAAGGCGATGACCGGGAACACGAGCAGCATGAACCCGCCGATCCACTTCCGGCCCGGCGTGCGCTCGTAGGCGAGCAGCACGATGCCGACGGCCAGGATGGCGAGCACGATGTTCACTCGCCAGCGCTCGCCGCGCGGGTAGAAGCCGTAGAGGAACTGCTCCCAGCGCGCCGTCACGAACGGCCAGCAGGCCGCGCCCGGATTGGCCCGGCAGGCGTCCGCGCCACCGGTCCAGTTGGCCGAGAACACCGTCCAGTTCAGCACCGGCGGGACGGAGAGGATCACCAGCGCGAGCGCGAGCAGCGACAGCACCGCGTTGCCGGGCGAGTTGAAGAGGTTGTCGCGCACCCAGGCCAGCGGACCGTCGGTCGCCATCGGCGCAGGCTTGTCCGGCAGGGTTCCGGCGTGCACGGAGCCGGTGCGTACCTCGCCCGTGACGGGGGTATCGGCAGCCATGTCAGCGCTCCACCAGGCCGATGCGGGAGTTGTACCAGTTCATGAACCCGGAGGTCCCGAGACTCAGCGCCAGGTACACGGCCAGCGTCATCGCCATGATCTCGACCGCCTGTCCCGTCTGGTTCAGCGTCGTGCCCGCGAACACCGCGAACAGGTCCGGGTAGGCGATGGCGGTCGCCAGACTCGAGTTCTTGGTGAGGTTCAGGAACTGGCTGGTGAGCGGCGGGACGATGACGCGCATCGCCTGCGGGACGACCACGAGCCGCATGCGTTGGTTCGGCTTGATGCCGAGTGCCGAGGCGGCTTCGGTCTGGCCGTCGCTCACGGACTGGATGCCAGCCCGCACGATCTCGGCGATGAAGGCGGCGGTGTAGATGACGAGCGCGAGCAGCAGGGCGACGAACTCGGGGATGACCGTCACGCCGCCACGCAGGGCGAAGCGCGACATCTCGGCGGGCGCGAATTCCAGCGGCCGGCCGGTGAACAGATAGACGATCAGGGGCAGGCCGATGATCAGGCCGAGAGCGGTCCAGCCGACCGGGAACTGCGCGCCCGTGCGTATCTGCCGAGAGCGCGCCCAGAGGCGCAGCAGCCAGCTCAGCGCGATGCCTGCGAAGAAGGCGTACCAGACGTACTGGAATCCGGGCTGACCGACCGGCTCCGCGAAGATGATGCCGCGGTTGTTCAGCGAGAACCAGACACGGTCCCCCGCCTCGTGCAATTCGCGCGGTCCGGGCAGCGGCTTGAGCACCGCGCTGTACCAGAACAGGATCTGGAGCAGGAGCGGGATGTTGCGGAAGAGCTCGATGTAGAAGGTCGCGATCTTCTTCACCAGCCAATTGTCGGAGAGTCTGGCGATGCCGACGACGAAACCGAGCGCGAGGGCGAGAACACAGCCGACGACCGCGACGATGAGCGTGTTGACGAGACCGACGAAGAAGACGGAGAGGTAGCTCGAACTCTCCGCGTAATCGATGAACGGCGTCGTGATGATCCCGAAGCCTGCCGAGGTGTCCAGGAAGCCGAACCCGGAGGCGAGCCCGCGGGCGGCCATGTTGGTCGCCGTGTTGTCGACGATTCGCCAGATCAGGAAGGCCAGCACGGCGACGACCAGCACCTGCCAGACCAGCGCGCGCTTGTCGGGGTCGCGCCAGAACGACGCGGCGCCGACGGTGCCCGATCGGGAGGGCGGGGAACCGGCCGCAGCGAGCGGTGCGGCACCCGAGGCGAGGGCGGAACTGCCACCGATCGCCGGAACCTGCCGGCGCGAACCGGCATTCTCGTCGACGGCTGGAGGCGTGTCAGGCATGAGCGGCGGGCCGGCGTCGAAGACGCCGACGGGGTTCACCCGGCTCGCGCCCTTCGTGGAAAGGCGGTGCGGGCGAACAGCCGGCCCGACCGACGACCGGAACCCGGGGCGTGTCCCCGGCGTCCGGACGGAGGGAAGGCGGGGTCACCGCCTTCCCCCGCTGCGCGCGAGCGCCTCGCTCAGCGCATCGGCGGAGCGTACAGGACGCCACCGTCGGACCACAGGGCATTCAGGCCGCGCTCGAGCTTGAGCGGGGTGTCGGGACCGACGTTCCGGTCATAGCTCTCGCCGTAGTTGCCGACGTGCTTGACGACCTGCGCGCAGAACGCGTTGTCGAGGCCGATCTTGCTGCCGAGATCGCCGTCCGCACCGAGGATGCGCGCGATGTCCGGATTTTCCGAGCTCATCATTTCCTCGACGTTCTCCGAGGTGATGCCTGCCTCTTCGGCGTTGATCATGCAGTTGAGCGTCCAGCGCGCGATGTCGCCCCACTCGGAGTCGCCGCTGCGGACCAGCGGGCCGAGCGGCTCCTTGGAGATCTGCTCGGGAAGCACGACGTGATCGTCCGGCTTGGACAGCTTGGTGCGCTGCGCGGCGATGCCCGAGCGGTCGGTGGTGTAGACGTCGCAACGGCCGGCGTCGTAGGCGGCGACGACCTCGTCGGCCTTCTCGAAGGCGACGACGGTGTAGTCCATGCCCCGGGCGCGGAAGTAGTCGGCGACGTTCAGCTCGGTGGTGGTGCCGGTGTTGGTGCAGACGGCGGCGCCGTCGAGTTCCTCGGCACTGGACACGCCGAGAGCGATCGGCACCATGAAGCCCTGGCCGTCGTAGTAGTTGACCCCGATGAACTCGCCGAAATCGGTGTCGCGGCTCATGGTCCAGGTCGTGTTCCGGGCCAGGATGTCGATCTCGCCGGAGGTCAGCGCCGTGAAACGGACCTTGGCCGAGAGCGGCGTGAACTTGGCGGCTTCCGGATCATCGAAGATCGCCGCGGCGACGGCGCGACAGAACTCGACGTCGAGGCCGGTCCAGTCCCCTTGATCGTCGGGGTTGGAGAAGCCGGGAAGGCCCTGGGACACGCCGCACTGCACGAAGCCCTTGGACTTGACCGCGTCGAGCGTCTCGTCGGCGTGGACGTTACCCGCGGCGAAGGCGGTACCGGCGAGGGCGACGGCTGCAGCCGTCGTCTTGAGAATGCGCATGGGTTGATCTCCAGATGGATGAGGAATGACGAAGCGTCGTGCGACGCTCCGGGTCGTGTCGGATTCGACGGTATGACAAGGTGGACCGAGCATCCATGATCTGGATTCAAGACAGCCCTGCCCGCGCCTCACGGAGCGGAAAGCTAACACAACGGACAGCTTGCTCGCACGCGAGATGATATCGGCGACGAGACGATCGTCCGGTTTCTGTCACCCTGTGCAGCTCCCCGATGTGATCCCCGTCTCATGGCCGAGTCAGCGGCCCTCGCGGCCGCCCTGTGCTGGGCGCTGGCCAGCCTGTTCGCCGCCTCGGCCTCGCGCGCCCTCGGCGGCATCGCCTTCACCCGCATCCGGATGGCGATGGTGTTCGCGCTGCTCGTCGTGGTGGTCCTGGTCCGGGGCCCCGGGCCGCTGCCTGTCGACGGGTGGGCGATGTTGCTCGCTTCCGGCGTGATCGGCATCTTCGTCGGCGACACCGCCCTGTTCGTGGCGCTCTCGCGGCTGGGACCGAGGCGTATTTCGATCCTGTTCGCCACCAACGCGCCGATGACCGTGGTGCTCGCCTGGTTGATCCTCGGAGAGGGGCTGTCTCCGGCGGCGAACGTCGGCTGCGTGCTGGTCGCGATCGGGGTGCTCGTCGCCATCGTGTACGGCAAGCGACGCGAGCAGCTGCACCTTTGGGAATCGGTACACGGGAATCTGCTGACGGGCGTCGGCATCGGCCTGCTCGCGGCGCTCGGGCAGTCGGTGGGCTCGCTGATGGCCGCCCCGGCGCTGAAGACCGGCATGGATCCCGTGACGGTCACCACGATACGCATCGGCGCGGCCCTGGTCGCGCTCTACGTCGCGCGCGCGCTGTTTCCGGCCCGCACCCGTCCCCTCGTACCCCTGACGCCGGCTCTCTGGGGACGCGTGCTCACCAGCGGACTGCTCGGCATGGCGCTCGGCATGTCCTTTCTGCTCTACGCCTTCGCGAACGGGCCGGTCGGACTCGCGGCGGCGTTGTCGTCCCTGTCGCCGGTGATGATGGTTCCGATCATCTGGATCGTCTCTCGAGAACGACCGGCACTCGGTGCCTGGATCGGGGCCGCGCTCGCCGTCGGCGGGTCGGCGCTGATCCTGCTGCGCTAGGCGCGGCGGCCCGACGCGCTCTCAGCGTCTACCGGCGCGCACCGGTACCGCCAGTTCGATCTCGTCGAAGAGCGATTCCAGCGTCTCGCGCTGGCGCGCCGGCGGGGGCGGACCGATCCCGCCCGGGCCGTTCACCACCGTATTGGCGAGGCGCGCGGCGACACTCCCGCTGAAGCTGCTGCCACGGTATCTGATGCTCTGCTGCCTGGTGGTCGGATCGGCAGCGAAGGTACGCCGCCACAGGGACCCCGGTACCGCGAGGTCGACCAGTTCGGCCGACAGCATCATCTGGCGGCGGGTCGTGTAGCGGACCCGGACGCGGTCGCGCAGCACCCGTCCCGCCGCGTCGCGCACCGACTCGCGCTCGGGCCCGGACCTCGTGATCTCGTCGCGATCGACGCGCACGATCAGCGCGAGTCGCGTGCCGAGACCCGCGCCCGCCAGCAACCGGATGTCCCGCGCATCGAGCGAGCCCCCGGTCGCGTCACGCGCCATCAGCGCGCTCCACGAATCGCGGCCGAGCGCGGCCCGGACGTCACTCGGCTCGAGCACGCCACGCCGCCCGGCGTCGCGGAGCCGCGCGGCGAGGTCGAGCCCGGCGACCGAGCCGTTGAGCCCCTCGGCGACGCCGTGCAGGCGCCCCACGCCGACGACGGCGATGCTGTCGGGTTCGATGCCGACACCGCGCGGCGGGTAAGCCGCACAGCCGGCCAGCAGGCAGGACGCGGCCAGTAGCCACGCGGCGACTGTCCCGGCGATGCGTCGCCCGGTGCCCGTGCATCGCCCGCCGGGCGCGAATCGAGGATCGGGTTCGCGGGTCGTGACGTACGTCATCCAGTCCTCCGCCATCGATGAGCGCGATCGACGCGCCAGGCCCCACCGGGAAGTATAGACACCCGCCGAATGCTTTCTATAAGCAGGTCCCGAAGCCCCTGCCCCTATAATGTCCGGATGGCGTCCCCATGCCGGGTCGACGTCCCCGTCGCACCGTCTGCGGAAGCCCGAGACACCTCTCATGGAGAACACGGCATGACCGACGCTTCGATCACGATCAGCACCGAGGACGGCAAGCGCTCGGAACTGCCGAGGCTCTCCGGAACCCACGGCCCCGATGTGGCCGATGTTCGCGGCCTGTACAAGGACACCGGGCTGTTCACCTACGACCCGGGCTACGCCACGACCGCCAGCTGCAAGAGTGCCATCACCTTCATCGACGGCGACGAGGGCGTGCTCCTGTACCGCGGCTACCCGATCGAGCAGCTCGCCGAGCACAGCACCTACCTCGAGGTCTGCTACCTGCTGATGTACGGCGAGCTGCCCAACCCCGAGCAGGGCAAGGAGTTCAACACGATCATCACCCGTCACACGATGGTGCACGAGAACATCCGCCGCTTCCTTCACGGCTTCCGCTACGACGCGCACCCGATGGCCATGATGGTCGGCACGGTCGGCGCGATGAGCTCGTTCTATCACGACTCCACCGACGTCACGAACCCCCAGCACCGCGAGATCTCCGCGCAGCGCCTCATCGCGAAGATGCCGACCATCGCCGCCTACTGCTACAACCACCACCTCGGCCAGCCGTTCATGTACCCGGACAACGAGCTGAGCTACGTGGAGAATTTCCAGCGGCTGATGTTCGCCGTCCCGGCCGAGGACTTCGTGCCGGATCCGGTCGCCACTAAGGCGCTCGAGCTGATCATGATCCTGCACGCCGATCACGAGCAGAACGCGAGCACCTCGACCGTCCGGCTGGCAGGGTCGTCGGGCGCGAACCCGTTCGCCTCGATCTCGGCCGGCATCGCCTCGCTGTGGGGGCCGGCGCACGGGGGTGCCAACGAGGCGGTGATCAACATGCTCAACCGCATCCTGAACTCGGGCGAGACGATCGAGCAGACGATCGCCCGCGCCAAGGACAAGGACGACCCGTTCCGCCTGATGGGCTTCGGGCATCGCGTCTACAAGAACTTCGACCCCCGCGCCAAGCTGATCCAGAAGATGTGCCACGACCTGCTCGCGCAGCTCGGCGGCGACCAGCCGCTGTTCGAACTCGCGATGGAACTCGAGAAGGCGACTCTCGCGGACCAGTACTTCGTCGAACGCAAGCTGTACCCGAACGTCGACTTCTACTCGGGCATCATCCTGCAGGCGCTGGACATCCCGATGAGCATGTTCACCGCGATGTTCGCCATGTCTCGCACCGTCGGCTGGATCTCCCACTGGATGGAGATGCACGAGGATCCGGAATTCCGCATCGGGCGCCCGCGCCAGATCTACACCGGCGCGGCGCGGCGGGACTACCCGTCCACGTCCTGAACACGTCTCGCTCATGACCGACGAGGCGCTCGCGCCGACCATCACGGCGTCCGCGTTCACGTCGGCGCTGTCGCTCGCGGCGAACGGCGTGTCGGTCGCGACCACCGCGCACGACGGTCGGCGGGCCGGGCTGACCGTCAGTTCGATGTGCTCGGTCTGCGCCGAGCCCGCCCTGCTGCTGGTCTGCGTCAACGCGGACAACGTGTTCTGCGAGCTCGCCGATGCCTCGGGGAGATTCGCGGTAAACATCCTCAAGGACTCCCAACAGGACTTGTCGAACGTGTTCGCGGGGCTCGAGGATACGGACGACCGATTCGCGACGATCGGCGACTGGACGACATTGACCGGCGGCTCGCCGATCCTCGCCGACGGCCTGGTCTCCCTCGACTGCGAACTCGATACGTCGATCGCGCGCGGCACGCATCGCATCTTCCTCGGTCACGTCATCGACGTTCGCACGACGCGCGGCGAGCCACTCGTCTACACCGGACGCGGCTATGCGGTCCTCGCGCCCCACGACACGTGAACGTGCTTGTCCATGCCGCGGGTGACGACGGCAGCCTCCCGGCGGCGCTGCGCGAGCGACTGCCCGGCATGACGATCAGCACACGCGAGGCCTGCGATCCCGACGCGATCAGCGACGCGGTCGTCTGGCTGCCCCCGCCGGACTTCTTCGACGGCCTGACCGCACTGCGACGCGTCCACCTCGTGGCGGCCGGGGTCGATCACCTGCTGGCCCACCCGGGCCTGCCGCGCGACGCGACGGTCCTGCGGCTGGAGGACGCCGGCATGGGTCGCGAGATGGCGGAGTACGTGCTGTACGGCGTGCTGCACGCGCAGCGACGCTTCGCCGAGTTCGCGGCGGCGTCGCGCGAGGGCCGCTGGGCGCGCGACGTGACCGTGCGCTCGGCGGGTGAGACGCGCGTCGGGATCCTCGGGGCGGGTGTCCTCGGCCTGAGCGTGGCCCGCCGGCTCGTGACCAACGGCTACCGCGTCAGCTGCTGGAGCCGGACGACGAAGCGCCTGCCCGAGGGCGTGAGCGGCGCGGTCGGCGACGCTGCGCGCGCGGCCTTTCTGAGCGCGTCGGACGTGCTCGTCTGCCTGTTGCCGCTGACCGACGCCACCCGTGGCATCCTCGACGCCGACACGTTCTCCCGTCTGCCGCCCGGTGCCTTCCTGATCAACGTCGCGCGCGGCGGACATCTGATCGAAGCCGACCTCGTCGAGGCGCTCGATGCCGGTCGAGTGTCGGGCGCGTTGCTCGACGTGTTCGAGCAGGAGCCGCTCCCGAGCGCGCACCCCTTCCATCGGGATCCACGCATCATCGTCACGCCGCACGTTGCCGCGCCGAGCCCCGTCGACGCCTCGGTCGAGCAGATCGCGACGAACCTCGAGGCGGCGTCGCGCGGCGCGCCGCTGCGTGGCGTCATCGACCGGTCGCGCGGCTACTGAGCGACAGGCGCGAGCGTGTCGGGTGCGAGCGCGTCCGGGGCGAGCGTGTCGGGCGTGCCGTCCGGCTCGGTCGGTTCCGTCTCGCGGCGCGCGAGGCTCGCCACCATCCTGAGCACGATCTGGCGCACGAGTTCGTCCTTCATCTCCTCGCGAAGGATCCGCGCCTCGTTCTGCTTGCCGAGTACCTGCGACTCGTCGTAGGTGTACTCGCGGGTGATCGCCACCCGATTCGAGCGCGGCGCGGCGTCGCTCGCGCCTTCCTCCGCCCGCGCGGCGTCAGGGCGGAAGACGGCGAGACGAACCGCGTGTGACAGCTCGAACTCGCTGACGCGTCCCGTGCTGCGCACCGACACGATCCGCTGGCTCTCACGCTCTCCCGAGACGCGCAGCACGATGTCCGCTTCGTCGCGATTGGCCGCGATCACGAAGTCGCGTTCCCGCAAGGCTTCCTGCAGCGCGTCCTCGACACTCAGGCCCCGGTCGGCATCGAGGAACAGCCGCCCGGGATCATCGAGATCGACGAGGCTTCCGCGCGGATGGAATCCGCACGCGACTGCCGTGGCGAGAACGAGCACGACGCCGCTCGGGAGCCGGGCGATCCCCGTGAACGAACGCCAACCGGCCTCGAACATCCGCACCCGTACCCGCGGCGTCGCGCGGCAGCCGTCCGTCACTCGGCGGCGGTGGCGGCCGCGGCGAATGCGTCGAGCGCCCCGCTGACCGTGCCGATCACCTCGTCGCAGCCTTCGATGTCGTGCCGCGACCGGAGCCAGGTCGGGTCGTTCCAGCCGAGCCGGGTCGCCCCGGTCGCGTCTTCCCAGGCCAGCATCTTCTGCGGCAGGTCGATCGCGACGCTCGGCGCGCAGAGCATCAGCGGCGAGCCGACCTTCGGGTTGCCGAATACCAGCACCTGGGTGCCCGGCATCTCGATGCCGACGGAGTCGGCGCCGGCCGCATGGTCGATGCGGGCGAAGACGGTCATCCCCTTCTCCGCGAGCACGGCTTCAAGCCGGTCCATGGTCGTCGCGACGTCGTGGGGACTCGACACGCTCTTCATGCCGTCCTGCGCCAGCGCCGGCGCGACGCCGAACGCGGCGAAGCCGGCGAAGAGGACCGCGCCGAAGGTCGCGCGGGTGGCCGAACGAAGGGATTGGGCGAAACGCATGGTCTGACGTCCTCTCACGAGCGCGCCGGATCGGCGACCGGCCGAGTGTAGCGCGCGCTACACTCGCCTTCATGTCCCCGACGCCCTCCGACCGTCCGGATCTCGCCCCGGCGGAGGTCATCGCCCGCGCCTTCGACGCGCTCGGCATCGACCCCGGGCACTCGCCGGCGGCCGAGGCAGAGGCCGCCGCCTGGCGCGAACGGCCGGGCTTCGACGACCCGGCACTCGACGACCTCCTCGCCCTGCCCTTCGTCACGATCGACAACCCCGACTCCCGCGATCTCGATCAGGCCCTGTACATCGATCGCGAGGGGGGCGACTACCGGGTGCGTTACGCCCTCGCCGATGCGGCGTACTACGTACCCCCCGGCTCGGCGGTCTTCGCAGCCGCGCTCGAGCGCGGCACGAGTCACTACACGCCGGGCACCGTCGCGCCGATGCTGCCGCGCACGCTGTCCGAGGATCTCGTCTCGCTCGTTGCGGGCGAGACGCGGCGCGCCCTCGTGTTCGACCTGCGTCTCGACCGGCGGGGACACGTGCTGGGCGTCCGCGTGTCGCGGGCGCTGATCCGGAGTCGGGCGAAGCTCAGCTACCGTGGCGTGCAAGCCTTCCTGGACGGGGTGCCGCGCGCCGACGAGCCGATCGAGGAGATCTGGGCACCGACGCTGGAACGCCTGCGGGACATCGGCACCGAACTTGCCGCCCGCGCGCGCGAACGCGGCGTCATCCCCTTCGACCGCCGCGAGGCACACGTGATCGTCGCCGGTTCCCCACCGCGCTTCGTCGCCCGCGCGCGCGCGCGCCTGGCGGTAGAGGAATGGAACGCCCAGATCAGCCTGCTGTGCAACCGGGAAGGGGCGACGCTGCTCGCCGGCTTCGCGGGCGACGGGACCGATGACGGCAGCGATGCGCCCGAAGGCGTCTACCGCGTGCACGACGCACCGCTGTCCGCACGGCTTCGCGAACTGCGCACACGACTCGACGACTGGGCCACTCGGCTCGCGCTCGATCCGGTCTGGCGCTGGCGCAAGGAACAGACCCTGGCGGACTACCTCGACGCCTTGCCGGATACCCCGCGTGACGTCGAGCGCGTGCGCGCCGTGCAACGTCAGGTGCTGATCCGCCAGCGCGCCTCGGAGTTCCGGGCCGAGCCCGGACGGCACCATGCTCTCGCGGTGGACGGCTATGCCCGCTTTTCCTCGCCGATGCGTGAGGTCGTCGGCATCTACACGCACGAGGAACTGCTGCAGACGCTCGAGGGTCGCGCCGAGCCGAACGAGCCCCTGCGCCAAGCCGTCATCCGATCGGCGAACGCGGCGAAGCGACGTCAGAACGCGCTCGACAAGGCCATCGGGCTCGCGGTGATCACCGACCTGCTCGAGGCGGATCTCGCCGCCGCGCAGCCGCCGTCGCGTGCCGGTACGGTGCTCGGCATTCGCGAGGCCAGCGCGCGACGCGGCGGCCATCTGTACGTGGGCCTCGACGGACCGGCGCTCGACCTGAAGGTGTACGCCGAGGATCTCGAACGTCGACACGGCACGCCGTACACCTTCGAAGCGCTTCGGGCCGAGCCCGACGACCCGAGCAGACCCGCCTTTCACCTAGGAGACGCGGTGACGCTGCGTGCGGCGGGACACGACGCCGCGCGCGAGCGTTTCATGCTGGACGCCGTGCCGAAGGGGGAGGCGGCGCGGCGCGAGCGGCGGCGCGCTCGGCCATCATGATGCCGCCGATGACCAGCGCGAGCCCGAGCGCGTGGTACCCCGCGAAGCGCTCGCCGAGGATGATCACCGCCAGCGCCGCACCGAACACCGGCACGAGATTGATGAACTGGCCTGCCCGGTTGCCACCGATCAACTCGACGCCGCGCGCGTAGGCGATCTGACTGACGATGGTCGGGAACACGGCGATGTAGGCGAGCGTCAGCCAACCGTCGATCCCCGGCAGGGGCTGATCTGCCCGAGCGAGTTCCCAGGCCGTGAACGGGATCGTGGTGATCAGTGCCGCGACCGAGATCGCCAGCATGTAGCTCAACCAGTGCAGCTTCGGGCGCCAGCGCAGACCGAAGGTGTAGCCCGCGTAGAACACGCAGGCGAGCAGCATCATGGCGTCACCGCGGTTCAGGCCGCCGGTCAGGAAGTCGAGCGGGCGCCCGCCCGTGGTGGTGACCAGCACGCCGCCGATCGAGATCGCGAGACCCACGAGCTGGAGCGCACGCACGCGTTGCGACAGCACGACGAAGTTGATGATCATGATCAGCAGCGGCATCGAACCCTGGATGATGCTGACATTGATCGCCGACGTGTGGTTGAGCGCCACGTACATCAGCAGGTTGAACAGGCACATGCCGATCCCGCCGAGCGCGACGATGATCGGGATGTGACGACGAAGCACCGGCCAGTCACGCCGCAGCGGGCGCCAGGCGAAGGGCAGCAGCACGACGATCGCGCAGGCCCAGCGGAAGGTCGTCAGCGTGAACGGCAACCAGTCGTTAGCCGCCAGTTTTCCGGCGACGGCGTTGCCGCCCCACATGACGGTAGCGAGAACGAGCAGCAGCCAGGCGTTGTCGCGAAGGCGCGCGGGCACGTGCGTCAGTTGGCGACGATGTTCACGAGCCGGCCCGGCACGACGATGATCTTGCGGATCGTGAGTCCGTCGATGTGACGCCGCACACCCTCATCCTCGCGCGCCGCCGCCTCGCAGTCCGCCTTCGAGGCGTCGGCGGCGACCTCGACCTCGCCACGTCGCTTGCCGTTGACCTGTACCGCGAGCGTCAGTGAATCGCGGGCGAGCGCCGCCTCGTCCACCGCCGGCCACGCCACCTCGACCAGCGCTCCGTCGCCGCCCAGACCGCGCCAGAGTTCGTCGGCCACGTGCGGAACGAACGGCGCGAGCAGACGCAGCAAGGTCATGAACGCCTCGCGACGCACCGCACGACCGTCGTCGGTCGTATCGTCGAGGCGCGACAGCTCGTTGTAGAGTTCCATCATCGACGCGATCGCGGTGTTGAACGTCAGGCGCCGCTCGATGTCGTCGGTCACCTTCGCGATGGTCTCGTGCGTCTTGCGGTGCAGCGCACGCTGCGCATCGTCGAGCGTGGCCGGGTCGAAGGCGGCGGCTTCGGGCGCGGCGGCCGGGGCGCCGATCAGACTCGTCGCCGGACCGAAGCCCGGCTTGCTGAAGCCCGGCTCGCTGAAGCCCGCCCTGGCGAAGCCCGATGCCGGGAACCCGCTGCGCCCGTGCGCGATGGCGCGCTCGCCCGCGAGGTCGACACCGGTGCGCCACAGCTTCCTGAGAAAGCGGTGCATGCCCTCGACGCCACCCTCCTTCCACTCCAGTGACTGGTGGGGTGGCGAATCGCTCATCGAGAACAGGCGCACGGTATCCGCGCCGTAGCGGCTCGTCATCGACAGGGGATCGACGCCGTTGCTCTTGGACTTCGACATCTTCTCGACACGACCGACGGTCACCGGCTGCCCGTCCGCGAGCAGCGTCGCCCCGCAGATGCGGCCCTTGTCGTCCCGTTCGAGTTCGAGCTCCTCGCGAAAGTAGTACGTCGGCTTGGCCTCGTCGCCGTCCTGTCGATAGAAGGTCTCGGCGACCACCATGCCCTGGGTCAGCAGCCGCGTGAACGGCTCGTCCGACGTGACGAGTCCGGTGTCTCGCATCAGCTTGTGGAAGAAGCGCGCGTACAGCAAGTGCAGCACCGCGTGCTCGATGCCGCCGATGTATTGATCGACCGGCAGCCAGTAGTTCGCGCGCTCGTCGAGCATCGCGTCCGCCCCGGGGGAGCAATAGCGGGCGAAGTACCAGCTCGATTCGAAGAAGGTGTCGAAGGTGTCGGTCTCGCGCGTGCCGGGGCGATCCGTGCCCGGCACGGTGGTCTCGTAGAAGGCCGGGTCGGACTTGATCGGCGAGTTGACGCCGGAGAAGGCGACATCCTCGGGCAGCACGACCGGCAGATCCGCTTCGGGCACCGCGTGCGGCGTGCCCTCGGCATCGTAGATGACCGGTATGGGGCAACCCCAGTAGCGCTGGCGCGAGACGCCCCAGTCGCGCAGGCGATAGTTGACGCGGCGTTCGCCGTTGGCGTTCTTCTCGAGATGCGCGGCGGTCGCCTCGAAGGCCGCCGCGTGATCGAGCCCGTCGAAGTCGCCCGAGCCGATCGTCACACTGTCCTCCTTGGTGACGAACGCGCCCTCGGATACGTCGACCGGCGACGTCGTCGACTGGATGACCTGGCGGATGGGGAGCGCGTACTTCGTCGCGAACTCCCAGTCGCGCTGGTCGTGTGCGGGCACGGCCATGACCGCACCGGTGCCGTAGCCCATCAGCACGAAATTGGCGACCCACACCGGCACGTGATCGCCGGTGACGGGATTGATCGCGTCGATACCGAGCGGCACGCCGCGCTTCTCCAGGGATTCGAGCGCCGCTTCCGAGGTGCCGCCCGCGGTGCACTCGGCGATGAAGTCGGCGACCTCGGGGCGCGTGCTCGCCGCGTGGCGCGCGAGCGGATGCTCGGCGGCAACCGCCATGTAGGTCACGCCGGCGACGGTGTCGGGGCGGGTCGTGTACACCCGGACGACCGTTTCCGCGGCGTCCGCATCGGCAAGCGCGAAGTCGAACTCGACGCCCTCGGAGCGACCGATCCAGTTGCGCTGCATGGTCTTGACCGCATCGGGCCAGCCGTCCATCTCGTCGAGCTCGGCCAGGAGTTCGTCCGCGTAATCGGTGATCTTCAGGAACCACTGAGGGATCTCGCGCCGCTCGACCTTGACGCCGGACCGCCAGCCGCAGCCGTTCGCGTCCACCTGCTCGTTGGCCAGCACCGTCTGCTCGACCGGGTCCCAGTTCACGACGGCGAGCTTGCGGTACGCGAGCCCCCTTTCCAGCAGCTTCGTGAAGAACCACTGCTCCCAGCGGTAGTACTCGGGCTTGCAGGTGGCCAGTTCCCGCGACCAGTCGTAGGCGAAACCCAGCCCCTCGAGCTGCCCGCGCATCTCCTCGATGTTGGCGTAGGTCCAGGCGGCCGGCGCCGTATCGTTCTTGATCGCGGCGTTCTCGGCCGGCAGGCCGAATGCGTCCCAGCCCATCGGCTGGAGTACGTTGAAGCCCCGCATTCGCTTGTAGCGCGAGATCACGTCGCCGATCGTGTAGTTCCGGACGTGTCCCATATGCAGACTGCCGCTCGGATACGGCAGCATGCACAGGCAATAATACTTCTCGCGCGCCGGGTCCTCGACGGCCCGGAAGGCGTCGCTCTCCCGCCAGGCGGCCTGCACGCCGCTCTCGATCGTGCGGAAGTCGTAGTCGCTCTGCATCAAAGGGTCCGATCGGGCAATGCGAGAAAGCACAAGAATGACACAGGAGCGCCCCGCGAACCCTCGTCCGCGCTTCGCCATGCCGGTCCTGCTGGCCGCGCTCGTCGCGCTCGCCCCGCCGGCGTCCGCGGCGACGACCGACGACCCGTCGCGCCCGGCGCCCCCGGAAGGCACACTCGTCGGCAGCGGACTCACCGCGACCATCGAGTCGGGCGCCGTGCCGGGCGAGATCGTGTTCAGGCTCGTCAACGACAGCCCGCGAGCGGTGGACGTGCTGCGGGCCGGCACGCCGCTGGAGGCGGTGTTGTCGAGCGACGCGTTCCGCATCGAGCGCGTCTCGAAACGCTGGCCTTCGGCAGAACGCGCCCGCTACACCGGGCGGGTGGTCAAGCGCGTGGCGCCCACCGATGCGGACTTCGTCACACTGGCCGCCGGCGAATCACGCACGGTCACGATCCCGCTCGCGCAGTACTACGACGCGCCTGCCAGCGACCGCTACCTCGTCGACTGGCAAGGCGAGATCCACGTCAGGTCCCCGACCGCCGATCCGCTGCTGCCCCGCTCGCGGATCGACGCCGCGGCCGGCATCGGCTCCGTTCGCCTGGCCGCGCGCGGGGTCATGACCCACCTCGCCGGGGCCGACGAATCCACGCTGGCTCGCCCGGCCGCCTTCGACGGCTGCGGCCCCGCACGACGCGATGCCCTCGATGAGGCGACCCCGGCCGCCGAGCGACTGGTCGAGGACGCCCTCGGCGCACTGGCGGCGCATGCGGGCGGTGCACTGGCCTCGGCCCCGCGCTACACCCGCTGGTTCGGACCCTGGACACCCTCGCGCGAGCGGCACGCCACGGCGGTCTACGCCGGGTTGCTCGACACCCTGAGCGGGACAACGCTGACCTACGATTGCCGCTGCGACGATGCGTCGCTCTACGCCTACGTCTACCCGTCCAGGCCCGGCGACGTCTTCCTCTGCCCCGCCTTCTTCGCCGCACCGGTGCTCGGCACCGACTCGCAGGCCGGCACCCTGGTGCACGAGCTGTCGCACTTCGCCGTCGCCAACGGCGGCACGCACGATCATGTCTACGGGCAGCACGCCGTCGCCCGGCTCGCGCTGGACGACCCGGAGCGCGCGATCGACAACGCCGACAGCTACGAGTACTTCGCCGAGAACTCGCCCGCCTTGCCGATGAGCGGCAGCGTCCCGCAGTTCGGCGAGACGCCGCTCGCGGCGTCTTCGGCGGCCGCCGCCGTGACGGCGTTCACGCCCCTCCCGCTCGACGCGATCCTCTCCGGAACGCTGGACGGCGGCCGCGTCGAACACTTCACGACGAAGGGGGCGGGTCTCGTCTCGGTGGACTCCCTGGGCGGCGACGCGGACCTCTACGTCTTCGCCGATGCGGCGCTCCACGCCCTGGTCTGCGCCTCGACCTCGCTCGAGCGGAGCGGTGCGGCCGAGATCTGCCGGGTGGACGAACGACGGACCGCCTACGTCGTGGTGCATGCCTACACGGACACGCGTTACGCGATTCGCGCGAGCGGCATGCCGGCAGCGCCGATTGCCCTCGTGTCCGGGAACGGCATGGCCGACGCGGGTGACGCAGGCCGGTCCTCTCCGGCAGCGGGCGGACGGCCGATCACGACGCTGCGAGACGACGGCTCGGAAGCGCTCGGCGGTCCCCCGAGCGTGGCGAACGGGCAGGCGAATGGGCAGCTGGCGAATGGGCAGTCAGACGGGCAGTCAGACGGGCTGGCAAACGGGCTGACCCTCGAACCGACCGCACCGACCGCACCGACTGCACCGACTGCACCGACCGCACCGACGTCCGGCGACGCGCTCTCCGACACGGTGATGCTCCCTGACCCGGTCGTGGCCGACGTGACCCGATCGAAGGGTGGCCTGGGCGCGAGCGGCGCGTTCTGGTTGCTCGGCGCGGGCGCGCTACTGGTGTCCAGACGGCAGCGGAATGTCCTCGTAGACCGCTGAGCGCGTCTCCGGTATCGGCGGGTTGTCCGCCGCCCGGTAGGTGAACACCAGCGAGCGCTTGACGACGTCGGAGGCGTTGCGCCCGGCCGCGTGCAGGGTGCGCGAGTGAAAGAACAGCACGTCCCCCGCCTCCAGCGCCACGGGAACCGCGCGCGCCAGCAATGACTCGTTCGCCGCCACGTCGGTGCGCAGGAACAGCGAGGCGTCGAACTGTCCGAGCTCGAAATCCAGCGTGTGCGACCCGGGAATCACCATCAGGCAGCCATTGTCCTCCCGTTCCGGTCCGAGCGCGAGCCAGGTGCTGACCAGTTCGCGCCGGTCGAATCGCCAGTAGCGGACATCCTGGTGCCAGCTGGTGACGCTGCTGAACCCGGGATGCTTGGTCATCACGCAGTTGTGATGGTTCTGCGACAGCATCAGCGCGGGGGTATCCATCAGCGCCGCGAGGGTCGCCACCACCTCGGGGTCCCGCCCGATCGCCCGGAACTGCGCGTCCCGACCGTAGGCATGCAGGAGCCGACGCGGCGTCTGGCCGCCGGGCGCCGCCTTCGACGCGGGCGCGCCCGGGTAGTGGACATCGGCCTCGAATTCCACGGGGGCGAGCGCCGGATGCAGGGAATCGTCGATGAGATGGACCAGGCGGGCGACCGTGTCCGTGTCGATCAGGCCCCGTCTCACGAGGTAACCGTCGCGGGCGAAGCGTTCGCGCGAACCGTCGTCGAGCGCCATCGATTCTCTCCTGTCGCCGTCGCGACCGGCGGCCGCACCCGGCCAGACTCTACACCGCCCGCTCGGCGGCGCCGCTCGCCTCGACGCTGGCAATCTTTACGGCAGGGAACCGTGACCGGGCACGGACCCGCTCGTAGACTAGGCGATTCGCCGAGACGCAGCCCCGATCCCGAATGAGCAAGCACATCCTGGTCGAGAACGCTCGTCAGAACAATCTGAAGAACCTCGATCTGAAGCTGCCGCACGGCGAGCTGATCGTCGTGACCGGTGTCAGCGGCAGCGGCAAGTCGACCCTGGCCTTCGACACCATCTACGCCGAGGGGCAGCGCCGCTACGTCGAGACCTTCTCGCCCTATGCGCGGCAGTTCCTCGACCGCATGGACAAGCCGCAGGTCGATCGCATCGAGGGGATCCCGCCCGCCATCGCCATCGACCAGACCAACCCCGTGCGCACCTCGCGCTCCACGGTCGGCACGATGACCGAGCTGAACGACCACATCAAGCTGCTGTTCGCGCGCACCGCCGAGCTCTACTGCTCGGGCTGCGGCGAGCCGGTGCGGCGCGACACGCCCGAGCGCATCGCGCGCCGCTACCTCGACGCGAAGGACGCGGCGGACACCCGCGTCATGGTCACCTTCGAGGTGCCCGTGCCGGAGAACTTCGATGCGGCCGAGATCGAGGACTGGCTCGCCCGTCAGGGCTACACCCGGGTGCACCGTACCGACGACGGACGCATGGACGTCGTGCAGGACCGTCTGCGCACCGACGACGGCAATCGCGGACGCTTCGTCGAGGCCATAGAGGCGGCGCTCCGCTTCGGGCAGGGGAAGGTCACGGTGCACGTGCTCGATGCCGAGCGTGAACCCGCCTCGGCCGAGACCTTTTCCACCCAGCTCGCCTGCGAGGCCTGCGGACGCCGCTACCGCGAGCCGATGCCGAGCATGTTCAGCTTCAATTCGCCGATGGGCGCCTGCGAGACCTGCCGCGGCTTCGGTCGCACCATCGGCATCGACTACCGCCTGACGATTCCGGACACCACCCTGACGTTGAAGGAGGGCGCGGTGAAGGTGTTCCAGACCGACAGTGCCGCCGTGTGCCAGCGCGACATGGCTCGCGCGGCGAAGCAGGCGGGCGTCCCGATGGATGTCCCCTACGCGGCACTCGACGAGGCGCAGCGCGACTGGGTCGTGCACGGCGACGGCGGATCGAGGAAAGGACACTGGTACGGGGTGAAGGGCTTCTTCGACTACCTCGAACGCAAGTCGTACCGCATGCACGTGCGGGTCATGCTCGCCAAGTACCGAAGCTACGACGAGTGCCCGGACTGCGAAGGGGCCCGCCTCAAGCCGGAATCGCTCGCCTGGCGGGTCGGTACCCTCGAGGACGCGGCCGCCGTCACCGACCTCGCCCACCGTCACCGCGCGGTCGGCACGACCATCCCGGACGCCCGTCACGCCACCCTGCCGGGGCTCGACATCGTCGACCTGATGCAGCTGCCGCTCGAGCGTACCTTCGCGTTCGTCGAACGCATCGCGAGACGCGTGGGGCGGCGCGCCCCGGAGGACGGCACGCCAGGGACGAGCGCGGCGCCTGACGCCGGGGCAGCGGGCGACGGCCTGAATGCCGTCGGTGAAGACGGTCCGGGCGAGGGCGGCGACGAACCGACGCGGATGGTCGTCGACGAGATGCGGTCCCGTCTTCTCTACCTGACCGATGTCGGTCTCGGCTACCTGACGCTGGACCGGCAGTCGCGCACGCTGTCGGGCGGCGAAGTGCAGCGCATCAACCTGACAACCGCGCTCGGGACCTCGCTGGTCAACACGCTGTTCGTGCTGGACGAACCGAGCATCGGCCTGCACGCGCGCGACATGGACCGCGTGATCCGCGTGCTCACGCGACTGCGCGACGCCGGCAACACCCTCATCGTGGTGGAACACGACCCGCAGCTGATGCTTGCCGCCGATCGCATCATCGACATCGGCCCGGGACCGGGCGCGGCCGGGGGGAACATCGTGTTCGACGGTCCACCGAGCAAGCTGCTCGGCAGGAAGCGGTCGCTGACGGCGCAGTACCTCACCGGCGTGAAGACGCTTTCCTTCGACGCGGGCCGTCCGCGCGCGCCAGACGACGAGCGCATCGTTCTGGCCGGCGCCCGGGGCCACAACCTGCGCGACGTCACCCTGTCGCTGCCGCTCAACCGCCTCGTCTGCATCACCGGGCCCTCCGGGTCGGGCAAGTCGACGCTGATCCAGGACACCTTGTTCAACGCCCTCGCGACGCTGAAGGGCCGACCGAAGGAGCCGCCCGAGCCGTACGACACGCTGGACGGCGACGCGCTGATCGACGACGTCGTGCTGGTCGACCAGACGCCGATCGGCAAGTCGGCGCGCTCGAACCCGGTCAGCTACACGGGGGCGTTCGAGGCGATCCGCAAGCTGTTTGCGAAAGTGCCCGAGGCGAAGGAGCGCGGCTACAAGGCGAGCGCGTTCAGCTTCAACTCCGGCATGCGCTGCCCGGTCTGTTCCGGCAACGGTTTCGAGCACGTCGAGATGCAGTTCCTTTCGGACGTCTACCTGCGCTGCGCCGAATGCAACGGCCGGCGCTACCGTCCCGAGCTCCTCGAGATCAAGCTCTTCGGCGGCGGCTCGATCGACGAGGGCCGCTCGGTGGCCGACGTGCTCGACATGACCGTCGACGAAGCCCTCGTGTTCTTTGCCGATGAACCCACGGTGCTGCGTGCGCTCGCCCCGCTGAAGGACGTGGGGCTCGGCTACGTGACGCTCGGCCAGCCGGTACCGACCCTGTCCGGCGGTGAGGCGCAGCGACTGAAGCTCGCCTCCCACCTCGGTCAGGCCGCCGGCCAGCGGGCGAAGAAGGCGAGCGCGAAGAAGAAGGCGCTCGCCAGGCGGACCGGCGCGAAGAGGGCCGCGACGGATGCGCCGGCCCGCCCGACCCTCTTCCTGTTCGACGAGCCGACGACAGGCTTGCATTTCGAGGACATCGACAAGCTGTTGATCGCGTTCGGTCAGTTGATCGCGGAGGGGCACTCGCTGGTGGTCATCGAACACAACCTCGACGTCATCGCCAACGCTGACTGGATCATCGACCTCGGCCCCGACGGCGGCGATGCGGGTGGCGAGATCGTCTGCGAGGGCGATCCGCGCACGCTGATGGCGCACGCCACGAGCATCACGGGTCAGGCCCTGCGAGACTACCGCGAGTCCAGCGATCGCCTGACCACGATCGGCGTGGCCGAGGCGATGGCGGCCGCGCCGGTCGCCCTGCCTGCGCTCGCCGTGTCCGACGCGATCGTCGTGCACAAGGCGCGCGAGCACAATCTCAAGAACATCGACGTCGAGATCCCGCGCGACAGGATGACCGTCATCACCGGCATGAGCGGCAGTGGCAAGAGCACCCTGGCCTTCGACATCGTGTTCAACGAGGGCCAGCGCCGCTACCTCGAGTCGCTGAACGCCTACGCCCGCCAGTTCGTGCAGCCGGCAGCGCGGCCCGACGTGGACGCGATCACCGGCATCCCGCCCACCGTGGCGATCGAGCAGCGCACCAGTCGCGGCGGACGCAAGAGCACGGTCGCGACGATGACCGAGATCTATCACTTCCTCCGCCTGCTGTTCGTCAAGCTCGGCGAGCAGTACTGCCCGGACTGCGGAGTGGCGATATCGGCACAGTCGGTCGAGGCGATCGCCGCCCAGGTATCGAAACGTCACCGAGGCAAGCGCATCGTCCTGCACGCCCCCCTGATCGTGGACCGCAAGGGCTACTACACCGATCTGGCCAAGTGGGCGCTCAACAAGGGCTTCCGGACCCTGCGTGTCGACGGCGAGGCGATGCCGACGGACGACTGGCCGCGGCTGGATCGCTTTCAGGAGCACACCATCGACCTGCCCGTCGGCGAGTTCGACGTGTCGGCGAAGGGCGAGGCGGAACTCGTCGCCCTGCTCGACCGCGCCGTGGACTTCGGGAGTGGCGTGGTCAAGATCGCGAGCCTGAACGCTAAGGGCACCACCGTGCGCGAGCAGCTGTTCTCCACGCAACGCGCCTGCCCGGGCTGTCAGCGGAGCTTCCCGGAGCTGGACCCGCGCATGTTTTCCTACAACTCGAAGCACGGCTGGTGCCCCGAATGCTTCGGCACCGGCGAGATCATCGCGGGCTTCGACGAGGAGCAGACGGGCGAGGAACGCGGCTGGCGCGGCGCCGAGGAGACGGCAGAGCCCTGCGTGCTCTGCGAGGGGCAGCGGCTGAAGCCCGAATCCCTGGCGGTCTGGTTCCAGGACCGCACCATCGCCGACTTCGCCGCGCTGTCGATCACCGAGGCGGAAAGGGTGCTCGGTTCGCTGCGGCTCGACGAGCGCGAGGCGGCCATCGCGCGCGACAGCCTGCTCGAGCTCGCCTCGCGGCTCGCCTTCCTGCAGGAGGTCGGCCTCTCCTACCTTGCGCTCGACCGGGCGGCACCGACGTTATCGGGCGGCGAGGCCCAGCGCATCCGGCTCGCCGCCCAACTCGGCAGCAACCTCCGCGGCGTCTGCTACATCCTCGACGAGCCGACCATCGGCCTGCACCCGCGCGACAACCGCATGCTGCTCGACACGCTCGCGCGCCTGCGCGGCAAGGGCAACACGATCGTCGTCGTCGAGCACGACGAGGAAACGATCCTCAGCGCCGATCACGTCATCGACATCGGTCCGGGGGCCGGCGTGCGCGGCGGCGAGATCGTCGCGTCAGGCACCGTCGCCCAGGTGCGCAAGCACCCCGATTCGGTGACCGGACGCCTGCTCGACCGGCCGCTCGCCCACCCGCTCTACCCGACTCGCCGGAACCCCGAACATGCGCTGCGCGTGGAGGGCGCCGTCCTGCACAATCTGCGGGACGTCTCCGTCGAGCTGCCGCTCGGTCAGCTCGTCTGCGTGAGCGGCGTGTCGGGCTCGGGCAAGAGCACGCTGATCCGCGATGTCGTGCACGACAACCTGCGTGTCCTGAACGCGCAGAAGCGACGCCGCAAGCTCGGCAAGCTCGTCGGTTGCTCGTCGATCACCGGCTGGGAGTCGATCACACGCCTGCTCGAGGTCGATCAGACTCCGATCGGCAAGACCTCCCGCTCCTGTCCCGCGACCTATATCGGCTTCTGGGACAACATCCGCCGCCTGTTCGCCGACACCACCGAAGCGAGAATCCGCGGCTACACGGCGAGCCGCTTCTCCTTCAACACCGGCGGCGGGCGCTGCGAGGACTGTCAAGGCAAGGGCATGCAGCGCATCGAGATGAGCTTCCTGCCCGACGTCGTCGTGCCGTGCGAGGTCTGCGCCGGGCACCGCTTCAACGCCGAGACCCTGTCGGTTCGCTGGAAGGAGCGAAGCATCGGCGAGATCCTGCTGATGAACGTCGACGATGCGGTGCCCTTCTTCGAGGCGCACCCGTCGATCCACCACGCGCTCAAGCTGCTGCAGGACGTCGGGCTGGGCTACCTGACGCTCGGCCAGCAGAGCCCGACGCTCTCGGGCGGCGAGGCGCAGCGGATCAAGCTCGTCTCCGAACTCGCCCAGGCCAAACCCGTGCTCGAGGACTCGAGCGGCCGGAGCGCCCCCGGCGTGCACACGCTCTACATCCTCGACGAGCCGACCGTCGGTCTGCACATGGCGGACGTCGAGAATCTCATCCACGTGCTCCACCGGCTCGTGGAGGCGGGCAATTCGGTCTTCGTGATCGAGCACAACCTCGACATCATGGCCGAGGCCGACTGGATCGTGGACATGGGCCCCGAAGGTGGCAGCGGTGGCGGACGCGTCGTCGCGCAGGGCACGCCGACGAAGGTCGCGAAGTCGAAGCGCTCGCGCACCGCGCCGTTCCTCGCGGAGCTGCTGGAGCGTGACTGACGGCTGCGGCGGGCGGCCCACGAGCGATGGCGGCGAAAGCTAACGCTTTGGTTAATGTCGTCATCCTGACGGTGGTGTCACCCTGTCCGGCCTCAGCCCGGCGTGTGTGCCACCACAGAGTGTCGACCGATCGATGAAGCGACAGCCCGAAGGTTCCCACTACATCGACGGCGCGTTCGTCGACGACGCGCACGGCGACGCGCTCGACAGCGTCTATCCGGCGACCGGCGAGGTCATCGCGACGCTGAACACCGCGACGACAGCCACCGTCGACCGCGCGATCGCCGCCGCGGCGCGGGCGCAGGTGGACTGGGGGCGCACGTCGCCCGCCGAACGCGGTCGCGTGCTCGGACGGGCGGCCGACATCCTGCGCGAACGCAACGTCGCGCTCTCCGAACTGGAGACCCTGGACACCGGCAAGCCGATCCAGGAGACGATGGTCGCGGATGCCGCCTCGGGCGCGGATTGCCTCGAGTTCTTCGGCGGGGTGGCGGCGGCGATCACCGGACGGCACATCGACTTCGGCTCCTCCTTCGCCTATACGCGTCGCGAACCGCTCGGCGTCTGCGCCGGCATCGGTGCGTGGAACTACCCCATCCAGATCGCGTGCTGGAAGGCGGCACCCGCGCTCGCCGCAGGCAACGCCATGGTGTTCAAGCCCTCCGAGCTCACGCCGCTCAGCGCCCTCGCCTTCGCCGCCATCCTGAGCGAGGCCGGTCTTCCGGACGGTGTCCTCAACGTCGTGCAGGGTTTCGGGACGACCGGCGCCGCGCTTGCCGCGCACCCTGACGTCGCCAAGCTATCCCTTACCGGCTCGGTCGAGACCGGCAAGCGGGTCATGGGCGCGGCCGCCGAGGGGCTGAAGCCGGTCACGCTGGAGCTCGGCGGTAAGTCTCCGCTGATCGTCTTCGAGGACGCCGACCTGGAAGATGCCGTCGGCGCCGCCATGCTCGCGAACTTCTACTCCGCCGGCCAGATCTGCACCAACGGCACCCGCGTGTTCGTCCAGTCGAGTCTTCGCGAGCGCTTCGTCGACAGGCTCGTCGCTCGCACGCAGGCCATGCGGCTCGGCGACCCGCTCGATCCCGAGACCCACATGGGACCGCTGGTCTCGACGGCGCAGGGCGAGAAGGTCCTCGACTACCTGCGCATCGGACGCGAGGAAGGCGCCGAGGTCCTGGTCGGCGGCGAGCGACGCCGGATCGACGGCTTCGAGAACGGCGTGTTCGTCGAGCCGACCGTGTTCGGCAACGTGAGCGACACCATGCGGATCGCGCGCGAGGAGATCTTCGGTCCGGTCATGTGCCTGTTCGAGTTCGACGACGAGGCGGACGTGATCCGGCGCGCCAACGACACACCGTTCGGTCTGGCCGCCGGCATCTTCACGCGCGACATCGGGCGCGCCCATCGCGTCGCGGCCAGGCTCGACGCGGGCACCCTCTGGATCAACGCCTACAACCTCTCTCCGGTCGAGATGCCCTTCGGTGGTGTCAAGCAATCCGGCATCGGCCGCGAGAACAGCCTGGCCGCGCTCGAGTTCTACACGCGGGAGAAGAGCGTGTACGTGGAGATGGACGGAGTCGACTCACCGTACTGAGCCTCGTGTCGTCTCCTGCCATCACCCGAGCGATCGCCGCGCCTGCGCCCACCGAGCGCGCGGGTCGCGCTTGCCCGCCGCCACCATGAACCGCGATCCATCCCCGCCTCGGTCGACGTCGACCGCTCGGCGTCGCGCGCTGCGCGCGTTGCTCGCGGCCGGCAGCACGCTTGCCTCGTCCAGCTGCGGCTGGCTCGCGTTCGGGCGCACCTCGCCTGCCCCGCCGGCGACCTGGCGCGACCCGTTCGGCGAGCGTTTCGTCGTCGTGATAGATGCGGGACACGGAGGCAACGACGCCGGCACGCGCGCGGCCGACGGCCTGCTGGAGAAGGATCTGACGCTCGATCTGTCCTTTCGTCTGCGCGCGCGTCTGCTCGGGATTCAGGGTGTGCACGTCGTCCTGACCCGCGAGCAGGACGTGTGGCTCTCCCGCGCCGAACGCGCCGCCGCCGTGCGCGAGGCCGATGCGGACCTGCTGATCTCGCTGCATTTCAACGACCTGCCACAGCGGGAGATCACGCTCGTCGAAACCTACTACGCGCACGCCAGCAACATCGTCGACAGCCGGACGCGGCGGCGGGAAGGGCTCGGGGTGGCGGGTGTGCCGGAATCGATCGATCCGGACGAGCCCAGCGACATCACCTTCACGCGCGGCTCGGCCCGGTTCGCGGCACTGGTGCAGCAGCACGTGTTCGCCGCCGTCGTCGCCGGCAACGAACGCGCGATCGACGCCGGCGTGAAGCGCGACACGCTGTTCATGCTGACGCGCGCGGCGACCAGCGGCGCACTCGTCGAGATCACCTGCCTGAGCAATGCCGCCGAGGCCGAACGTCTGCGAGGCGACGCCTACCTGGACGAACTCGCCGTCGCGCTCGCGACGGCCGTCGATGCGTACCGGCAATCGTCGAACGAGATCGAACACGCACCCTCGGTGCGATGAACCGCGCGGCCGCGCGTCGCGGCACCTCAGTCGACGAACGTCACGATCGCCTTGATCAGCGACTCGCGGTCCTTGGCGAGTGCGGGGAAGCGTGCCGGCAGGTCGTCGAGCCGCAGCGTCTCGGAGAGTAGCGCGTCGGAATCGATGGCACCGTTCGCGAGAGCGGCCATGACGTGGTCGAAGTCCGCCGCCAGCGCGTTGCGTGAGCCGACGATGCGGGCCTCGCGCTTGTGGAACTCGGCATCGGTGAAGGTGATGTCGTCCTTGACGACGCTGACCAGTACGTAGGTCGCGCCATGCGCCAGGTAGGGGAAGCCCGCCTCGATGGCCGACGCACTGCCGGTGGCGTCGAACACGACATCGAAACCGTCCTCCAGATCCCCGACGAGGAGCTCGGCCCCGACCACATGGGTGTGCGTGAACCCGAAGGCCGCGCCGACCTTCGCCAGGCGGGTCTCGCTCAGGTCCATCAGATGCACCTCGGCGCCGGCCAGACGGGCGAACAGGGCAGTGCCGAGTCCGATCGGCCCCGCACCGGTTACCAGCACCCGGTCACCGGCCAGGATGCCGGAGCGGCTCACGGCGTGGGCACCGATCGCGAGGAACTCGACCATGGCCGCCTGCGTGGGCGTCAGATTGCCCGCGGCGTAGAGATTGCCCGAGGGCACCGCGAGTCGCGCGCACAGACCGCCATCGCGATGCACACCCAGCACCTCGATCGCGGAGCAGCAGTTGGGCTTGCCGCGCCGACAGGCCCGGCACGTTCCGCAGGAGAGGTAGGGGTTCACGACGACCAGCTCGCCGGCCGCCCACCCTTCCCGGTCCTGCACGACGCGCCCGCTCAGTTCATGACCGATCACCCGCGGGTAGGCGAGGAAGGGGTGCTTGCCCTCGAGGATGTGATAGTCGGTGCCGCAGATGCCGACCGCCTGGATGTCGATGAGCACCCAGCCGTCCGGGGCGGTCTCCGGTCGCGGTCGTTCGGTGAGCGCGAACTCGTTCGGCGCGACGCAGGTTCCGCACCGCATGCTCGGCTCGTCGGTCGAAGGACTCACGGTTTCACCCCGCTGTCGGCGCCACCACGCGGACGCCAGTCGCCGGGCAAGCTCCCCTTGATGATCAGGCTGAGCACGTCGTCCTGGGTCACGTCGCCGATGGCGTGCGTGCCGACGCTGCTGCCCTTGTTCATGATCATGACGCGATCGCACAAGGCGAACACGTCGTGCAGGTCGTGGCTCACCAGGCAGATGCCGATGCCTTCGGTCCGCAGTTGCTGGATCAGCTCGGCGACCATCGCGGTCTCGGACGGCCCGAGTGCGGCGGTCGGCTCGTCCATGACGAGCACGCGCACGTCGAAGTGGATCGCACGGGCGATCGCGATCACCTGCCGCTGCCCGCCCGACAGGCTCGAAACCGGATCGCGGAGGTTCCTGAAGTTGGGATTGAGGCGGTGGAGCACCTCGGTCGCTTCGGTCAGCATGCGCTTCTCGTCGAGGTTGCCGAGCCGCGTCTTCAGCTCACGACCGAGGAACAGGTTGGCCACCGCGTCGAGATGATCAGCCAGCGCGAGCGTCTGATAGATGGTCTCGATGCCCTGCCGCCGGGCATCGTGCGGGGAACGTATCTCGACGCGGCGTCCGGCCGCGTGGACCTCGCCGCCGTCGGCGATCATCGCGCCCGAGAGGATGCGCATCAGGCAGGACTTGCCCGCCCCGTTGTGACCCAGCACGCCGACCACCTCGCCCGCGTGCAGTTCGAGCGAGACGCCGTCGACCGCACGGACGCCGCCGAAGCGCTTCTCGATGTCGATCATCCGCACGAGCGGATCGGATGGCGTCGTCATGGTCAGGGCTCGAAGGGCAGCGGCGAGGACGCCCGGGAAATCGCACCCCGGACGTTCACGAGCGGATCGCGTCGTTCGAATCAGTACAGGACGTTCTGCGCCTCGGGGGTGTCGAGGTTTTCCTGCGTCACCATGACCACGCCGGTGTCGATGAACGACTCGAGCGTCTCGCCGTCCAGGAGATCGATGATGGACTGCACGCCCAGCTCACCCATCTGAAAGGAGCCCTGCACGGCGGTGGCCGCGAGCGTACCGTCCGCGACGAAGTCCTGCAGGTCCTCGTTGCCGTCGAAGCCGATCGCGACCACCTCGCCCGCCTTGCCCGCCTGCTGCAGCGCACGGCCCATGCCGATGGCGGTGGGCTCGTTCGCGCCGAAGATGCCTTTCAGATCCGGATTGGCGGTCAGCACGTCCGTCGTCTGGTTGAGCGCGGTGGCCATCTGCGACTGCGAGTAGAACGGCCCGACGATCTCGAGTTCGGAGTTCGCGGTCAGGTAGTCCACGAAACCGCCGACGCGCCCGATCTCCGAGCCGACGCCCGCGACATAGGACATGACCGCCACCTTGCCCTCGGTGCCGATCTCGTCGATCATCATCTGTGCGGCGAGCTCGCCGGCGGCCTGGTTGTCCGTCGACAGGAAGGTCTGATAGGTCCCCTCCGCGCCGTCGCCGAGACTCGAGTCGATGATCGCGACGGGGATGCCCGACTCGTAGGCACGCTTGACTGCGGGGGCGAGTGCATCGGGATCGGACGGCGCGAGCACGATCCCGACGACGCCCTTGTTGATCGCGTTCTCGACCAGGTTGATCTGGTCGGCGATCGCGGACTCGGACGCCGGTCCGTCGAACGTCATCGTGTGTTTGGACTGACCCTCGATTGCGGCGCTCGCGCCCTTGTTGACGTTTTGCCAGAAATTGGAATTGGTGGTCTTGACGATCACCGCGATTTCACCCGCCGAGGCGGGTATGGCGGTGACGGCGACCAGCAAGGTCGCGGCGAGCGTGGCAAGGATGGGCGTCTTCACGGGGTTCTCCTCCTGGGAGTCTTGGGCTGGCCCGACGGGCCGGGGAAACGGTCACTTGCGTCGTAGCTGATCGACATACACCGCGCCGATGACGACGAAGCCGATGACGATCTGCTGGATGAAGGACGACACGCCGGCCATGTTCAGACCGTTGCGGAGCACGCCGATGATGAAAGCGCCGATCATCGTGCCGGAGATGTTGCCGACGCCGCCCATCAGGGAGGCGCCGCCGATGACGGCCGCGGCGATGGCGTCGAGTTCGTACATCACGCCCTCGTTGGGCTGCACCGTCACCAGGCGCGACATCAGCACGATGCCGGACAGCCCGGCGAGCGCGCCGGAGAGCGTGTAGGCCGCGATCTTGGTCCGGTCGGTGCGGACGCCGGAGAGCCGCGCGGCTTCCTCGTTCGACCCGGTCGCGACGATATGCCGCCCGAGTGGGCGCTTGTTCAGCAGCACCGCCGCGATCACCGCGATGACGGCGAGCAGGATCGCGGGATACGGGATGCCGGGAAAGATCACCTTCGGGAAACCGTTGGCCTGCATCTCGACGACCCGGAACAGCGCGCCGTTGCCGAGCACGCCGAACGCGTCGCCGAGGCGCGAGATGGGTGCGGCACCCGTCAGTTGCAGCGCGAGCCCGCGGGCGATCAGCATCATGCCGAGGGTCGCGACGAACGGCGTGATGCGGAGTTTGGTCACGACGAGCCCGTTGAACACGCCGCAGGCCGCACCGGCGGCGACCCCCAGCGCCATGGCCGGCACGACCGGGATGCCGGCCTTGATCGAGAGCCCGGCCACGGTTCCCGACAGCGCGAGCACCGAGCCCACGCTCAGATCGATGCCACCGGTGATGATGACCAGGGTCATGCCGATGCCGAGGAGGCCGATGACCGCGGTCTGCAGGAGCACCGTCAGCCCGTTGTTCACCGACAGGAAGGCGGGGCTTCCGAACGAGAAGGCGCCGATCAGCACCCACAGGGTAAGCAGGGCCGACAGCTTGTGCAGCGTGGCGGGAGAGATTGCCGGTCGTCGCGACGCTTTCGCCGCTTCGCTCGACGCGAGTTCGATGGACACGTCGGTCGGGAGTTCTGCCACCTGCGTCGGGTTCCCCTGTGCACCACAACGGTACTCAATGATTTAAAACATGACAGACCTCTGATGCGCCGTCAACATTGTCGTGCCATGGCGCCGGGCCCGACCTGATCGTGCCTTCGCCTTCGACCGGTGGCAAGGTAGCTCGCGCCGGTCGCGATCGATCCCCCTGCCCGTCGCCCCCTCCCGCTTCAGAACGATTCTCCCCCTTGGCCCGCACAGACCACCGTTACCGCCAGGCCTTCAACGCCGTGCTCGCGCTCTGCGGAACGCTGGGCAAGGGCGCCGGGTTGCCCTCCGAGTCGGCGCTGTCCGATCGCGTCGCGGTCAGTCGCACCGTCGTGCGCGCGGTGCTGCGCGCGCTCGATGAGCAGGGCGTCATCCGCTGGGAGGGACGGGAGAAGACGATCCTCCGTCGTCCGCGTCGGGACGACCGGCTCGAAGCGCCGCAGGTGACGCTCTCGATCGACGAGCTCGAGCCGCGCTTTCTAGACTGGGTGCTGCGCTTCGACATCGCGCCGGGCACGGCCCTGAACGTCGCGGCACTCTCCAGGGACTTCGCGGTGGGGCCGCACGTGCTTCAGGAGTTCCTCGGCGGTCTCGCCCGCTTCAGTCTCGTCGAGCGGCGCCCGGGCGGCGGGTGGCGGCTGCTCGGCTTCACTCGCGAATTCGCGCTCGAGCTGTCGGACTTCCGCGCCGTGCTCGAACTGGATGCGGTACGTCGCTTCGCCCGGCTTCCCGCCGCCGATCCCGCCTGGGCGACGCTCGAGACGATCGCCGAGGAGCACCACGCACTGCTGGCCGAGATCGACACGCGCTTCCAGGACTTCTCGCGGCTCGACGAGCGGTTTCACGACTGCCTCGGACAGGTCGTTCGGAACCGCTTCATCACCGAGTTCAGGAAGGTGATCTCGCTGATATTTCACTACCACTACCAGTGGGACAAGGCGAACGAACGGATACGCAACGCGGCGGCGATCGGCGAGCATCTCGCGATCATCGCCGCGCTGCGTTCGCGGGACGCCCGGCGAGCCGAACAGGCGGCAACGGCCCATCTCGATACCTCCGTGCAGACGCTCCTGTCTTCGCTGCGGGAGCACCGACTGGCCTGACCGATCGCTGATTGGTGAATCACGTCACATCGTGGCGCGGCTCTTGCAGAACCGCTTCACAGTTCTCACCGATCAGACGTACGCGATGCACTGGATCGTCGATTGGCCCGCCGTCCGGCCCGGGACCCGAATGCTCCGACGACCTCACGCCGATCTACGCGGCGCGGGTGCGGTCGTCGCGCTCGCGGTCACGCTGCTCGGCAGCAGCCTGAACGCCGGTCCGCTGCCGCTCGACGCGGCCTCGGCCGTCGGGCACGGGACGATCGCCGACGCGCCGCGTTTCCGCCCCTTTCTCGAACCCGACGTACCGGCGAACATCAGCGAAGCGGTGTCCCGTCGGCTCGCCTTCGCGTCGGTCCTGGAGCCGGGCGGTATCCAGCGCCCGCACTGGCTCACCTTCGACGACGTCGGCCCGGACGCCGCACCGGCGGCGCCCGACGCGGAACGCTTCGTGGTCGCGATCGATCCCGGGCACGGCGGCAGCGACCCGGGAGCCGAAGGGCCCAACGGTCTTCTCGAGAAGCACCTGACACTGGACATCGCCCGGCGCATCCGACTGTTCCTGTCGGAGATCGACGGCATCGAGGTGGTGCTGACCCGCGAGCGCGACCACGGCCTGTCCCGCGGCGCTCGCGTGGCTGCCGTGCGCCGGAGCGAAGCGGACCTCTTCGTGTCGCTGCACTTCAACCACCTGCCGCAGCGCGAGATCACGCTCGTCGAGTCCTTCTACGCAGGCCCCGACAACATCGCCGAAAGTCAGGCGCTGCAGCGTGCCCGCGAGACCGACGCCGCCGTGCAACGAACGACAGACTCGTCCACGCCGGACCTGGGCTTCACGCGAGGTTCGGCCCGGTTCGCGCAGCTCGTCCAGCGCCGGGTGCACGAGGAGGTCGCGCGTGACAATGCCGACGCGGTGAACGCGGGCGTCAAGCGGGACACGCTGTTCGTGCTCACCCGCAGCTTCACCAGCGGAGCGCTGATCGAGCTGACCTGCCTGAGCAACCCGGGCGAGGCCGAGCGCCTGACCGACGAACACTATCGGGACGCCCTGGCGGCCGGTCTCGCCGACGCGATTCGCGAGTACCGGCGATCGCTCGATCGCGATCCGCTGGACGCGACCGACGCCTGAAGACGGGACGCGCGTTTGCGGCGCGGGCGAGCGGTCTGGTACAAGCCTCACGGACCCATCGCCCGAGAGCGTCGTGACGCGCCCTGCCCCACCGCCCGATCGTGACGTGCTCGATTCCCTCGCCGCGCTGGAGTCGCGCTATCCCGCCGCGAACCCCGCCTCGCGGGCGAAGGAACGCGATGCGCTGACCGCGCCGATGCGCGCATGGTTGGCCCGTTCACCCTTCTTCGTGCTGTCGAGCGCCGCCGCCGGCGGGCTCGACTGCTCACCGCGCGGCGATGCACCGGGGGAGGCCTTCGCGATCCTGGACGACACGCGGCTCGCCATTCCCGATCGACGCGGCAACAACCGCATCGACACGCTCAGGAACCTCGTGGCCGACTCGCGCGTCGGGCTCGTGTTCCTCGTGCCCGGCATCGAGGAAACACTGCGGGTGCGAGGACGCGCGACCCTGTCGATCGCGGCCGAACTGCTCGCGCGCTTCTGCCTGGAGGGTGAGCTCCCGGCCTGTGTGATCGTCGTGAAGATCGACGCGGTGTGGGTACAGAACTACCGCGCCGTCCGGCGGGCGGGATTGTGGTCCACGGCGGCGCACGTGGATGCGGCTACCCTGCCGGACGCCCGTGCCCTGTCGACGCCATCCGACCGGCCGATCGTCTGAACCGGCGCGCGACGTCGCCCAGCCCCGAGACCCTCGCGCTGACGATCGGCTACCCGGTCTTCATGGCCGACGTGTTCCGGGCCGGCATCGAATCGGTCGGGATCGGTCAGGTGGAAGCGGCCGAGGCGCTCGGTCTGTCGTCGTGGCGGCGCTTCAGCCCGATCGTCTTCCCGTAGGCCCTGCGCACGATCCTGCCGCCGCTCGGGAACGACTTCATCGCGCTGACCAAGGACTCGGCACTGGTCCGGGTGCTCGGCGTGGCCGACATCAGACAGCTCGGCAAGGTCGATGCGGCAGGCTCGTTCCGGTTCATGGAACTACGACGTGGTACATCAGGCAGCTCGGCAAGGTCGATGCGGCAGGCTCGTTCCGGTTCATGGAGACCTGCGACGTGGTGGCCCATGGCTAACTGCTGATCACCTTGCTGCTGTCGCAGGCACTGCGCCGCCGCGAGGCGCGCCGCGATCGATCGCGGCACGGCTGCCTCAGCGCGCGCCGGCCTCCGCGAGGATGGCGGCGAGGGCGGGTCGGTGCTCGCGGACCTCCTCGGCGGTCAGGCCTTCGAGCGAATGCGGGAACTTGATCCAGCGCTCGGTCTCGTGCAGCCAGTAGTCGGGCACGCGGCCGGTCTGATTGCGGGCGGGCTTGTACCAGGGAACGGCGACCCGCACGTCGGCGGGCATGTTCCGCCGGGTCAGCGCGCCGAGCCGGTCGATGATCGCCTCGATGCTGCGCCCGGTGTCGAACACGTCGTCGACGATCAACAGCCGATCGCCCGCGGAGACGTTCTTCACGAGGTAGTTGAGGCTGTAGACCTGGACTTCGCGCGCCTGTCGATCGATGTCGTGGTAGGAGGACGTGCGGATCGCGATATGGTCGCAGTCGACGCCGCGGTAGGCGAAGAGCTCCTGTACGGCGATACCGATCGGCGCGCCACCCCGCCACACCGCGACGACGAAGCTCGGTCGGAAGCCCGAACGCCAGACGGTCGCGGCGAGCTTGAAGGCGTCCTCGAGCAGGTCCTGCTCGTCGAGCCAGAGTTTCTCGCTCATGTCGGCTTCTCGCTCATGTCTGGCGACCTCCGGGCTGCCGAGGGCGCTAGCGTACACTCTCCGCCGATCGAATCCGGCGGTGGCATCCGGCCGTGGGCGCGCGACGAGGCGCGAAACCTGGCGCGAGATCCGGCGCGAGATCCGGCGCGAAACCTGACGTGGAATCCGGCGTGACGAAGAAGCGATACGTGGGCGAGACGGCACTCCTGCAGGACGCCTACCGCCTGGGCGTGCAAGTTGCGGAGAGTGGCTTCCGCCCGACGTTCATCGTCGGGCTGTGGCGCGGCGGCAGCACCGTCGGCATCGCGGTGCAGGAGTGCCTGCAACACCTCGGCATCCGGACCGATCACATCTCCGTCCGCACCTCCTACCGCGGGCTTCAGACTTACGGTCGCATGGTCGCCAACCCCGAGGCAGAGATCCGGGTCCATGGCACGCAGTACCTGCTCGACACCCTGAACGCGGAGGACGGCTTGCTGATCGTCGACGATGTCTTCGCCTCCGGCCTGACGATGGCGGCCGTGCTCGATCGACTCGGCTCGCGTCTCAAGCGGAACACGCCGCACGAGATCCGCATCGCGGTCCCCTGGTACAAGCCCGCCCACAATCGTACGGATCGCACGCCGGACTATCACGTGAACACCACCGACGAATGGCTGGTCATGCCCTATGAACTGAGCGGATTGACGCGCGAGGAAATTTCGACGAACAAGCCGTGGGTGATGCCGATACTCGACACGCTCGACGAGCCCTTGGCCGGTCCCGCATCGCCCGACGGGGCGCGATCGTGAACCGCGACGCGACGCTGTTCCTGAAGGGCCTCGCGATGGGCGCGGCGAACGTCATCCCCGGGGTCTCAGGTGGCACGATCGCGCTGATCACGGGCATCTACACCCGGTTGATCGATGCCATCCGACGCTTCGACGTGACCGCGGCCAGACGACTGCTCGCCGGCGACATCGCGGGTGTCTGGACGCACGTGGACGGTCGCTGGCTCGTCACCGTGCTTGCCGGCATCGCGGTCAGCATCGTCACCCTCGCCCGCCTGTTCGAGTTCCTGCTCGAGCGGCACGAGCGCTGGACGATGGCCTTCTTCTTCGGCCTGATCCTGTTGTCGGTGCTGTACGTGGCGCGCGACGTTCGGCGCTGGTACGCCTCGACCGTCGCGAGCCTGGTCGTCGGTACGGCGATCGCCGTCGGCATCGCCTTTCTCGCACCGGCGACGGAGAACCCGAACGCGGGCTACGTGTTCCTGTGCGGCGTGCTCGCCATCAGCAGCATGATCCTGCCGGGTCTCTCGGGCTCCTTCGTGCTGATCATCATGGGCAACTACGCGCTGGTGCTCGGCGCGATCTCCTCGTTCTCGCTCGGTATCCTCGTGCCGCTCGCCCTCGGCTGCGCCTTCGGGCTCGTCGTGTTCTCGCACGCGCTCTCGTGGGTGTTTCGCCGTGCGCCCGATCAGACGCTCGCGCTGATGACCGGCTTCGTGCTCGGCTCGCTCGTCGTCATCTGGCCGTGGAAGGAGTCGCTCGTGCAACTCGTCGATCGCGGTGCCGGCGAGGCGCCGAAGGAGGTGGTCACCGGCTACCGCTGGTTCCTGCCCGACGTGACGTCGTCCGACACGCTGGTCGCCATCATCCTGATGCTGGCGGGCATCGCCTCCATCTGGCTGATGGAGCGCCTCGCGGGTCGTGCCGACGACGACTCGTCGCCGGCGACCTGAGCCCCGTCACGCGGTCTCCGACCCGTCCGACGGGCCGGATGGGGTCGGCCCGCCGTTGCGCCTCGATCGACGGAACAGCGTGACGAGCGCCACGGCGAGCGCGAGCGTCAGCCACGCCAGCGTGCGCGCGGTACCGTCGTGCAGCACGCTGACCGTCACCGCGACGAGCCCGGCCATGATCTGCTCGATGCCGCTCAGCAGCGCCGAGGCCGTGCCGGCCTGCCCGTCCACCGAACGCAGCGCCCGGCTCGGGGCGACGGCGAACAGCGAGCCCATGCCGAAGGTCATGATCGAGTAGGCGAGGGCGAAGCGGGCCGGCGAGAGGAAGCCGCCGAATACCACCACGGCCAGCGCGATCGATCCGAGCGCGATCAGCACGACGCCGAAGCCGAGCATGCGCTCCCCGGGCCAGCGGCCGGCCAGGCGCGAGGCGAGCACGCTGCCGAAGAAGAAGGTCAGGACGATGCTCGCCTGGTAGAAACCGAAGCGTTCCGTCGCGACCCCGAGGTGCTCGATCAGCACGAAGGGCGCTGCCGTCACGAAGCCGAAGATGAGCCCGAGCGCGAGCCCCAGCATCGTCGAATGCAGCATGAACTCGCCGTTGCGAAGCAGGCCGGCATAGCCGCGCATCACCCGCCGGGGCTGCAAGGCCTCCGGGTCCGGCACGGTGGACTCCGGCAGGTAGCGCCAGACCACCAGAGCGGCGAACAGCGCCATCGCCGCGATGACGTGAAAGTTGCTCTGCCAGCCGAAGGCGACGTGCAGGTATCCGCCGAGGATCGGCGCGACGGCCGGCGCGACGGCGATCACCATCCCGAGCAGCGCCAGCGCCTTGACCTGCTGACGCTCGTCGTAGAGGTCCTTGAGGATGGCCAGTCCGAGCACGGCCTCGGCCGCCGCGGCGATCCCGAGCAGCACGCGCAGGACGATGAGTTCGTCGATCGAGCGGGCGAACGCACAGGCGACGCACAGCACCGCGACCAGAACGAGCGAGGTGAGCATCACCGGCCGTCGGCCCACCCGGTCAGAGATCGGCCCGTGCACCAGTTGGGCGAGACCGAAGGCGAGCAGGTTCAGACTGATCGTCAGCTGCACCCGCGTCGGCGTCGTCTCGAACCAGGTGACGAGATCCGGCAGGCTCGGCGCGTACATGTCCGTCGACATGATGCTGACACTCGAGCCGAGCACGAGGATGGCGACGACGAGACCGATGCGGGGCGCGGCGGGCTCGGGAGCCTGGACGAGCGGCGGGTCGCTCTGCATGGTTCGGGGCGCGGTGGCGGGCACCGGATTCTACGCGGAGTGTCGTCGCGCCGGGCGTTCGCTCCACATGGCCGGGAGACAGGGGAAACGCTCGCCGAGTCGGCGTCGCCGACGCCGGGCCGCGGCGAGGCGATCCCCCGCACGGCCCGGCCCGGCCGGACTACATCGCGGACATCCGGTCCGTGACGACGTGCGACCACGCCCCCTCGGGCGCTTCGCTGATCACCGGATCGGAGCCGCCCCCGAGCAGCGTCTCGACGGTGCGCTCGTAGTCGGCCTCGTCCAGCGTCCCGTCGGTGCCTTCCGTGAGCTTGTTGATCTCGCTGACCATGCGGACCTGATGCTTCTCGGTCTGCGCGCCGGTGGCGTCGTTGTCGAGGACGATCTCCGCAGCCTCCTCCGGGTTCTCGCGGGCGTAGTCCCAGCCCTGCATGGACGCGGCGACGAAGCGCGCCATCTTCTCCACGAAGGCGTCGTCGGCGAGGTCTTCCTCGAGTACGTACAGCCCGTCCTCGAGCGTCGAGACACCCTCGTCCTCGTACTTGAAGACGACGAGATCCTCCTCGGCGATGCCGGCGTCGATGACCTGCCAGTACTCGTTGTAGGTCATCGTGGAAATGCAGTCGGCCTGCTTCTGCAGGAGCGGGTCGACGTTGAAGCCCTGCTTGAGCACGGTCACGCCGTCCTCGCCGCCTTCCGTCGGAATGCCGAGCTTGCTCATCCAGGACAGGAAGGGATACTCGTTACCGAAGAACCAGACGCCGAGCGTGCGTCCGGCGAAGTCGTCCGGGGAGGTGATGCCGGTCTCCTTCAGGCAAGTCAGCATCATGCCGGAGCGCTTGAACGGCTGGGCGATGTTGACCAGCGGCACGCCCTTCTCCCGGCTGGCTAGCGCCGAGGGCATCCAGTCGACGACGACGTCCGCGCCACCGCCCGCGATCACCTGCGGCGGCGCGATGTCCGGGCCGCCGGGCTTGATGGTGACGTCGAGATCGGCGTCGTCGTAGAAGCCCTTGTCCTTGGCGACGTAGTAGCCCGCGAACTGCCCCTGCGTGACCCACTTCAGCTGCAGGGTGACGGCATCCGCCGCCTGTGCGGGCAAGGCGCCCAGCGCGAGCAAGGCCGCTCCGCTCAGCGCGCCGATCGTGTGCATCGTCTTCATCGGTCATTCTCCCGGTCGTGATTGCGCGCACCCGGACGGGCACGCGTCGGACGAAAGGCGCCGGGCACGCTGCGCGGAACCGGCAAGTCGTTGGCTGATCGGCAGCGACGGTCGTCGGAGGGCAGCGCCGTGGCTCGCATCAGCGCGCGCCCCGCCGCACCGAGGGGTGCCAGAACGTCGCGCCGCGCTCGAGCAGCGCGAGCAGCGCGTAGAACGCCGAACCCGCCACCGCCGCGACCGCGATCTCGGCCCAGACCATGTCGACGTTCATGCGCCCCACCTCGGTGGAGATGCGAAACCCCATGCCGACGGTCGGCGTGCCGAAGAACTCCGCGACGATCGCCCCGATCAGCGCGAGCGTCGAGTTGATCTTCAGCGCGTTGAAGATGAACGGCAAGGCCTCCGGCAGGCGCAGCTTGAAGAGATCCTGCGTGTAGCTCGCCGCGTAGGTGCGCATCAGATCGCGTTGCATCGCGCTGGCCGCGGCCAGGCCCGACACCGTGTTGACCAGCATCGGGAAGAACGTCATCACCACCACGACGGCCGCCTTGGACGGCCAGTCGAAGCCGAACCACATGACCATGATCGGCGCGACGCCGACGATCGGCAGCGCCGACACCAGGTTGCCGACGGGCAGCAGGCCGCGCTTGAGGAAGGGGGAGCGGTCGATCAGGATCGCGACGACGAAACCCGCGCCGCAGCCGATGGCGTAGCCGATCAGGACCGCCTTAAGGAAGGTCTGACGGAAGTCCGCCCAGAGAATCGACGTCGAGCTCGCGATGCGTTCGGCGATCATCGACGGGGCGGGCAGGAGCACCTGCGGGACCCCGAAGCCGCGCGTCGCGAACTCCCAGAGCAGCAGCAGCCACACACCGAAAAGGAGCGGGATCAGCAGCCCGAGCACGCCGCGCAGCAGCTTGCCACCCCGCAGGCCCGGTCGGATCTCGGTCGCCGCCAGTTGCTCGACCGTCCCCCAGGCGAGCAACCAGGCCGCGATCGCCTGACACCAGAACGCGAGACCCGTCCGGTCGGCTGCACTCGCGCCTGCGCCTGCGCCGTCGCCGCCGTCGAGTGTGCCGAGTAGCCGCCAGGCGACGAGCGACGACACCACGCCGAGCACTGCGCCGGCGAGCGGGCGAGACCAGGGCGCGATGGCGAGCCCGGCGAAGGCGGCGACCGCGAGCGCAAGTCCTGCGGCAAGCAGGGCGGCGACGGCGGTGCCGGACACCGCTGCCGGATCGCCGAACGCGAGCACGTAGAACGCCCCGCCCTGCTGCAGTCCCAGTCCTCCGACGAGGAGGGACAGCACGCCGAGCGCGCCGCCGCCGGTGATCAGCAGGCGCTCGACAGGGCGCAGACGGCGGTGCGTCGCGTCGCGCGCCTCGCGGTCCTCGAACGGCGCCGGCTCAGCCACGGACGAGCCCCAGCCGGCGGTCGACCAGCCGCCCGACGAGATCGATCGCGACGACCAGCAATGCGGCGAGCATCGAGGCGACGACGAGCGCCGACCAGATCTGGATCGTCTGCCCGTAGTAGGACCCGGCGAGCAGCCGCGCGCCGAGTCCGGCCACCGCACCGGTCGGGAGTTCGGCGACGATCGCGCCCACCAGGGCGATGGCCACGGCGATCTTCATGCTCGTGAAGAGATACGGCAGGGAGGCCGGAAGCCGCAGGCGAAGGAGGGTCTGGGTGCGCGAGGCGCTGTAGGTGCGCATGAGGTCCAGGTGGCTGCGCTCCGGTGAGTTCAAGCCCTTGACCATGCCCACCACGACCGGAAAGAAGCTCAGGTACATCGAGATGAAGGCCTTGGGCAGCAAGCCCTGCACACCCACCGCATTCAGCACCACGATGATCATCGGCGCTATCGCCAGGATGGGGATCGTCTGCGAGGCCACGATCCACGGCATCAGACTGCGTTCGAGCGCGCGACTGTGCAGGATCGCGATGGCCAGCACGACGCCGAGCAAGGTGCCGAACAGGAAACCGAGGCCGGCCGAGGACAGCGTGATGCCGGCGTGGTAGATCAGGCTTCGCTTCGAGGTGATCGCCTTGCCGAGCGTCGTCTCGACGACCTCCTCGAAGACCTGATGCGGTGCCGGGACGACCGGGCGTTCCTGGGACATCGTGCCGCCGAGGCGCTCGACGAGCGTCGGCGTTCGGTCCTCGCGTGCAGCGGTGTCGCGCTCCCAGGGGAGGTTCATCGTGGCTGCCGCGGCGTACCAGAACAGGAGGATGGCCGCGAGGACCACGCACACCGGCAGGACCGATGCCAGCACGCCGGTGCCGGCACCCTGCCCGGCCTCGCGCGCGATCACGCCACCGCCCGCGCCACTCGGCGCGGCCTTGCCGAGGTCCTCCCCGCCGGGCCCGCCCGCCATGGCCTAGTCCTCCCCGCCGGCGCGCAGCCCGTCCCGGACGCGATGGGCGAGTGCGAGAAAGGCGGGCGTCTCGCGAATGTCGAGCGGGCGTTCGCGCGGCAGGTCGCTCTCGATGATCTCGCGAATGCGGCCCGGGCGCGGCGACATGACCACGATGCGGCTCGAGAGGTACACCGCCTCGGGAATCGAATGGGTGACGAAGACGATCGTCTTGCCGGTGCGCTTCCAGAGCTCGAGCAGCTGCTCGTTCAGGTGATCGCGAACGATCTCGTCCAGCGCGCCGAACGGCTCGTCCATCAGCAGCAGCGCTGGCTGGACGGCAAGCGCACGCGCGATCGAGGCTCGCTGCTGCATGCCGCCGGACAGCTGCCAGGGGTGCTTGTTGCCGAACGCCGACAGATCGACGAGAGCGAGGTTGGCCTCGACGCGGCGGGCACGCTCGTCGGCATCGAGCCCCATGATCTCGAGCGGCAGCGCCACGTTCTTCGCGATGGTGCGCCAGGGGTACAGGGAGGCCGCCTGGAACACGTAGCCATAGGCGCGGGCAAGGCGCGCTTCCTCCGGGCTCGTGCCGTTGACCCGTATGGAACCCGACGTCGCACGCTCCAGATCGGCGATGACGCGCAACAGGGTCGTCTTGCCACAGCCGGACGGACCGATGAAGGACACGAAGTCGCCCGGCGCGATGGACAGGTCGACATTCGACAGCGCGTGCACGGGCCCGTCGGCGGTCGGGAAGTCCAGCGACAGGCCGTCGATCTCGATGACGGGCGCGGCCATCGACGTGACGTTCACCATCGCCGCGGACGCTCTCGAGAAGCGCGGCCGCCGGAGCGGCGCACCGTGAGCAGGAACCGGTAGCGCTCAGACACCGGCCGGCATCTTCGCGGGATCACGCTGCACCGGACGCGGTGCGCTGAGTGCCTTCCAGGTGGACAGCGCGCGGTTGGTCGCGGGGTAGGCCTCGCGCGGCACGAACTTGCCGTGGCCCTCCTCGGCCTCCACCTCGTCCTCGCGGACGGCCACCGCGCCACGGGTCAGCGTGAACCGCGGCAGCCCCGCCAATTCCATCCCCTCGAAGACGTTGTAGTCGATCGCCGACTGCTGGGTGTCGGCCGACACGGTCTTCTTGCGCGCCGGATCCCAGACCACCAGGTCCGCGTCCGCGCCACGCGCGACAGCGCCCTTCTTCGGGTACAGGTTCAGGATGCGCGCGATGTTCGTCGAGGTGACCGCGACGAATTCGTTCATCGTCAGCCGGCCGGTATTCACGCCCCGGGACCACAGCACCGGCATCCGGTCCTCCAGACCGCCGGTGCCGTTCGGAATCTTGGTGAAGTCCCCGAGACCCATGCGCTTCTGCTCGGTCGAGAACGCGCAGTGATCGGTCGCGACGACCTGCAGGCTGCCCGCAGCCAGGCCCGCCCAGAGTCCGTCCTGATGACGCTTGTCCCGAAACGGCGGGGACATGACGCGGCGTGCCGCGTGGTCCCAGTCCGCGTTGGCGTATTCCGACTCGTCGAGCACGAGGTGCTGGATCAGCGGCTCGCCGAACACTCGCTTGCCGTTCTGCCGCGCCCGCCGGATCGCCTCGTGCGCTTCTTCGCAGGACACGTGCACCACGTAGAGCGGCACGCCCGCCATGTCGGCGATCATGATCGCGCGGTTCGCCGCCTCCCCTTCCACCTGCGGTGGACGCGAGTAGGCGTGTGCCTCGGGGCCGGTGTTGCCCTCTTCCATCAGCGTGCGCTGCAGTTCGGCGACCACGTCGCCGTTCTCGGCATGCACCAGCGGCATCGCGCCGAGCGCGGCGCAACGGCGGAAGGAGGCGTACATCTCCTCGTCGTCGACCATCAGCGCGCCCTTGTAGGCCATGAAGTGCTTGAAGGTGCTGATGCCCGAATCCACCACTTTCGCCATCTCGTCGAACACCTGCTCGCTCCACCAGGTGATCGCCATGTGGAAAGAGAAGTCGCAGGAGGCCTTCGCGGTCTTGTTGTCCCACATCTGCCGCGCCTCGAGCAGCGACTGACCCGGACTCGGCAGGCAGAAGTCCACCAGCGTCGTCGTGCCGCCGGACAGCGCGGCGCGCGTGCCGGATTCGAAATCGTCGGTCGAGTAGGTGCCCATGAAGGGCATCTCGAGATGCGTGTGCGGATCGATGCCGCCCGGCATGACGTAGCAGCCGTCCGCGTCCAGCGTCTCGTCACCCGAGAGCCCGGGGCCGACATCGACGATGGTGCCCTTCTCGATCAGGACATCGGCGGCGAAGGTACGTTCTGCGGTGACGACGGTGCCACCCTTGATGACGGTGTTCATGTGCTGGAAGCGCTCCCGGTGAATGGCGGCGCGAGGTGACGCGCGACGAGCACCGGGCCCGTCGGCCCGATGCGTCGTCCCTTGCAAGGACCTCGCGACAGGATGGGGTCAGTCGACGATACCGGCTGTCTCGACGACCGCGTGGAAAAGGACGTTGGTGCCGGCAGCCGCCCACTCCGGGCTGATCTCCTCGGCCTCGTTGTGCGAGAGCCCGTCGACGCAGGGGCACATGACCATCGCGGTCGGGGCGACCCGGTTGATCCAGCAGGCATCGTGACCGGCACCGGAGACCAGATCACGGTGCGAGTAGCCGAGTCGTTCGGCGGCGCGGCGGACGGCGCTAACGCAGTCCGCGTCGAACTCGACCGGGTCGAATCCGCCGACCTGCTCGATCTCCATGGCGAGGCCGATCTCCTCGGCGATTCCCTGCGCGCCCGCCCGGAAGCGCGCCTCCATGTCGGCGATGACCGCCTTGTCCGGATGACGGAAGTCCACGGTGAAGACGCACTTGCCCGGAATGATGTTTCTCGAGTTCGGATAGACGTCGCAGTGACCGATGGCGCCGACGGCGAGCGGCGCGTGGGACAACGCGATCTCGTCGACCAGCACCGTCATGCGCGCCATGCCGAGCCCCGCGTTGACGCGCATCGGCATCGGCGTGGACCCGGTGTGACTTTCCTTGCCGACCAGCGTCACCTGCAACCAGTTCAGACCCTGCCCGTGGGTGACGACGCCGATCGTCTTGCCCTCGTTCTCGAGAATCGGCCCCTGCTCGATGTGCAGCTCGAAGAAGGCGTGCATGGCCCGCGCGCCGACCTCCTCGTCGCCGAGGTAGCCGACACGCTCGAGTTCGTCGCCGAGCGTCTTGCCCTCGGCATCGGTGCGCGCGTAGGCCCAGTCCAGGGTGTGGATGCCGGCGAAGACGCCCGAGGCGACCATGGCGGGGGGAAAGCGCGTGCCCTCCTCGTTGGTGAAGTTGACGACGACGATGGGGTGCTTCGTCCGGATGTCCTGATCGTTGAGGCGACGCACGATCTCGAGACCGCCCAGCACACCCAGCACGCCGTCGTACCTGCCGCCCGTCGGCTGCGTGTCGAGGTGACTGCCGACGTAGACCGGCAGCGCGTCGGGATCGCTGCCCTCGCGTCGCGCGAACATCGTGCCCATCCGGTCGACGCCCATCGTGCAGCCGGCCTCGTCGCACCAGCGTCTGAACAATGCGCGCCCCTCGGCGTCCTCGTCGGTCAGGGTCTGGCGATCGTTGCCACCGGCGACGCCGGGACCGATCTCGGCCATGGCCATCAGCGACTCCCACAACCGCTTGCCGTCGATCTGCAGATTACTCGTTACGGACATCGTGAATCACTCTCCGGTCGGGGCAGGGATCATCCTGGCCTGCTGATCGGGCGGGGCCGACCCCGGCCTGCAGTTCAGGTGGGGAAGGTGAACACGGCGCCCTCGCGGATGCCGGTCGGCCAGCGGCTGGTGACCGTCTTCAGCCGCGTGTAGAAATGCACGCCCTCCGGCCCGTAGACCGCATGGTCGCCGAACAGGGAGCGCTTCCAGCCACCGAAGCTGTGGTAGGCCACCGGCACGGGGATCGGCACGTTGATGCCCACCATGCCGACCTGGATGCGATCGGCGAAGGCGCGCGCAGCGTCGCCGTCACGGGTGAAGATCGCGGTGCCGTTACCGTATTCGTGCTCGTCGATCATCGTCACCGCGGCGTCGTAGTCCGGCGCGCGCACGACCGAGAGCACCGGGCCGAAGATCTCTTCCTTGTAGATATCCATGTCCGTCGTGACGCGATCGAACAGGCTGCCGCCGAGGAAGTAGCCTTCCTCGTAGCCTTGCAACGAGAGCGCGCGACCGTCGACCACGAGATCCGCGCCGGCGGCGACGCCCGAGTCGATCAGTCCGGTGATCCGCTCCTTGGCCGCCTTCGTGATGACCGGGCCCATCTCGGCGGCATCGTCGTCGGCCGGCCCGACCTTGAGCGACTCCACGCGCGGACGCAGCTTCTCGACCAGACGGTCGGCGGTCTCCTCGCCGACCGGCACCGCGACCGAGATCGCCATGCATCGTTCGCCCGCCGAGCCGAAGCCCGCGCCCATCAGCGCATCGACCGCCTGATCGAGATCCGCGTCCGGCAGGATCACCATGTGGTTCTTGGCACCGCCGAGGGCCTGCACCCGCTTGCCGGCCTCGGTCCCGCGGCGATAGACGTACTCGGCGATCGGGGTCGAGCCGACGAAGCTCACCGCGGCGACGTCCGGGTGATCGAGCATGGCGTCGACCGCCTCCTTGCCGCCGTGCACGACATTGAGGACACCCGGCGGCAGGCCGGCCTCGTGCAGCAGCTCGGCGACGAGCATGACCGCCGACGGGTCGCGTTCGGACGGCTTCAGGACGAAGGTGTTGCCGCAGGCGATGGCGACCGGATACATCCACAGGGGCACCATCGCCGGGAAGTTGAACGGGGTGATGCCGGCGCAGACGCCGAGCGCCTGACGATCGCTCCAGGAGTCTATCTCGGGGCCGACGTTCTTCGAGAACTCGCCCTTCAGGAGCTGCGGGATGCCGCAGCAGAATTCGACCACTTCCTTCCCGCGCTGGACCTCGCCGAGGGCGTCCGCGTGGGTCTTGCCGTGTTCGCGCGAGATCGCGCGGGCGACGTCGTCGGCGCGCGCCTCGAGCAGCGTGTTGAAGCGGAACATCACGGCCGCACGCTTCATCGGCGGGAGGCGGGACCAGGCGGGAAAGGCGGCCTTCGCCACCGCGACCGCCTCGTCGACGTCCGCCGCGCCGGACAGGCCCAGCTCCTCGATCGCCTCGCCGGTGGCGGGGTTGAAGATCGGCTGGCTCCGTCCGCTCGAACTCGCGCGGCTCTCGCCGCCGATCAGGTTGTCGATCATCGATAGGGAGGTCTCGGTGGTGACCCGCGGCGCGCCGACAGGAGTCTGTGACGGGCGACGGATGACGGGCAGACAGGCGGATCGGCCGCGATCGAACGCGCGGGATGTCGGTCTCGTTCGACGCTAACGTACCCTGCCCATGCGGTCAACGACCCGCGGACCGCCCTCGCCGGAGGGCGCCTGACAGGACGAGAGGCACTCGTGGAAAGTCTCGACGAGAAGGATGGGAAGATGCCGCCCGATACCGATCTCGCACGCGCCTTCGCCCCGATCGAGGGCCCCGGCGCGCGAGTGTTGATCCTCGGCAGCATACCGGGCGTCGCCTCCCTGAAGGCCCATCGCTACTACGCCCACCCGCGCAACACGTTCTGGCCCATCGTGCTCGCCTTGCTCGACGACGAGCGACCCGGCCGTGCTCCGGGCCCCGCCCGAAGCATGGCCCCGAGCACGACCCCGAGCACGACCCCGAGCACGACTCCGGGTACGGCCCCGAGTACGGCCGCGCGCAAGGGCGTCGCCGCACGCCTTCCGGCCTACGAAACGCGCACCGCTCGCCTGATCTCGCGCGGTATCGCGCTGTGGGACGTGCTCGCGGAATGCGAGCGGCCGGGCAGCCTCGACGCGGCCATCCGCCGCCGGAGCGAACGCCCCAACGACCTGCCGCGGCTGATCGTGCGCCACCCCGGACTCGCGCTGATCGCCTTCAACGGTCAGGCCGCGGCGAAGCTGTTCGATCGCCACGTCGGCGAGTCGGTGCGCGCCGCGCGGCCGGACCTTCTTCTCCGGACACTTCCGTCCACCAGTCCGGCCAACGCCGCCTCGACCCTCGCCGACAAGTACGCACGCTGGCACGCCGCCCTCGCGCCGACCCTGGCCGAATGATCGATCGCCCTACTCGGCAGGCTCCGGGTCCGGTACCGTTACCCTGGACGGGTTGTTCGGATGGGTCGTCCAGTTGGCGTAGCCGCCCGTCACCTTCCGCCCGGTGCGGAGGTCCGTCTCGCCCTCGATCGATACCATCGCGATGCAGTCCTCGACCGGGCAGACGCTGACGCACAAGTTGCAGCCGACGCACTCCTCGTCGATGACCTCGAAGCGACGAACACCGTCCACTTCCCGCGTGATCGCCTGGTGAGAGGTGTCCTCGCAGACCACGTGACAGCGACCGCAGGAGATGCAGAGGTCCTGGTCGATGCGCGCCTTGCTCACGTACTCGAGATTGAGCCGCTGCCAGTCGGTGACGTTGGGCGTGGCGCGGCCCACCAGTTCGTCGATGGATCCATGGCCCGCCTCGTCCATCCAGTCCGACAGCCCGCTGATCATCTCCTCGACCACGCGGAAGCCGTAGGTCATGGCTGCGGTGCACACCTGCACGTTGCCCGCGCCGAGCGCCATGAACTCCGCCGCGTCTCGCCAGGTGGTCACGCCGCCGATGCCCGAGATCGGCAGCCCTCGCGTTTCCGGATCGCGCGCGATCTCGGCCACCATGTTCAGCGCGATGGGCTTGACCGCCGGGCCGCAGTAGCCGCCATGCGAGCCACGGCCGTCGATCGAGGGAACCGGCGACATGGCGTCGAGATCGACCGCGACGATCGAGTTGATCGTGTTGATCAGCGACACCGCGTCGGCGCCGCCGGCCTTCGCCGCCCGCGCCGGGCCGCGGATGTCCGTGATGTTCGGCGTCAGCTTGACGATGACCGGCAGCGACGAATGCCGCTTGCACCAGCCGGTGACCTGCTCGATGTACTCGGGCACCTGGCCGACCGCCGCGCCCATGCCGCGCTCGCTCATGCCGTGCGGGCAGCCGAAGTTCAGCTCCACGCCGTCGGCGCCGGTGTCCTCCACGCGCGCGAGGATGTCCTTCCAGTGCTGTTCCTCGCACGGCACCATCAGCGAAACGATCATCGCGCGATCCGGCCAGTCCCGCTTGACCCGACGAATCTCCTCGAGATTGGTCTCGAGCGGCCGATCGGTGATCAGTTCGATGTTGTTCAGGCCGATCAGGGTGCGGTCCTTTCCGTACACGGCCCCGTAGCGCGGACCGTTCACGTTGACGACGGGCGGCCCGGCCTCGCCGAGCGTCTTCCAGACGACGCCACCCCACCCGGCCTCGAACGCGCGGACGACGTTGTATTCCTTGTCGGTCGGCGGCGCCGAGGCAAGCCAGAACGGGTTCGGCGAACGGATGCCGAGAAAATCCGTGGTCAGATCAGCCATGTCGGTGTCCTCCGTCCGCGCGCAGGGCGCGGTTGATGGATTCGGCCGCGAGCTTGCCGTCCTGCACGGCCGTGACCGTCAGGTCCTCGCCCGTCGCGGCACAGTCGCCGCCGGCCCAGACCCGCGGATCACTCGTGCGGCGTTCCTGGTCGACCGCCAGCCGACGCCCCTCGAGCGCGAGAGACTCGCCGCCCGGGTGCGCCACGAACAGTTGCCCGATCGCCTTGAGCACGCGATCGCAGGGCAGCATCCGTGTCTCGCCGGTGGGCACGAGCGACCCGTCCCGATCCTCGACCACATCGAACTGCAGGCCCGTCACCCGCCCGTTCTCGCCGAGCACACGCGTCGGCGCGAGATGCGTGCGGATCGACACCCCGCTTGTCTGGGCGAGTTCGCGCTCGTAGCGACTCGCGTTCATCCGGGACTCGTCGCGCCGGTAGGCGACCGTGACCTCCTCCGCACCGAGCAAGCGCGACTGCACCGCGGCATCGATCGCGGTCATGCCGCCGCCGAGCACCACGACGCGCTGCCCGGGGTCCAGTGCCGCGAGATCGTCGCTCTGGCGGAGTCGGGCGATGAACGCGATCGCGTCCTCGACGCCGTCGAGATCGGTACCCTCGATGTCGAGCGCGTTGGTCGCGCCGAGTCCGAGCCCGAGAAACACCGCGTCGAAGGACCCCCCGAGCTCGGTCAGGGTGACGTCGGTGCCGAACACCGTGTCGTGCACGATCTCGATGCCGCCGATGGAGAGGATCCAGTCCACCTCGCGCTGCGCGAAGTCGTCCACCGCCTTGTAGGCGGCGATGCCGTACTCGTTCAGCCCGCCGGGCTTGGACAGCGAGTCGTACACCGTGACCGCGTGACCGTGCATCGCCAAGCGGTGCGCGCAGGACAGACCGGCGGGACCGGCCCCGACAACGGCGACGCGCTTGCCGCTCGCCGGCGCGCGCTCGAACGGTTGCTCTCCCTGCGGCAGCAGCCTTTCCATCAATGCGTCGGTCGCGTATCGCTGGAGTTCGCCGATACGCACCGGTCGTTCCTCGGCGGAGTTGCGGACGCAGGCCTCCTCGCACAGGGTTTCGGTCGGACAGACGCGGGCGCACATGCCGCCGAACACGTTCTCGTCGAGGATCGTCCTGCCGGCCGCCGATGCCCGACCGGTCGCGATCTGGCGGATGAACAGCGGCACGTCGATGTCCGTCGGGCAGGCCGTCACGCACGGCGCGTCGTGGCAGAAGTAGCACCGATCGGATTCCACGCGCGCCTCGTGAGCCGAGAGCGGGGGGTGCAGATCGGTGCAGAGACGGGCGTGTCCGGTCGGCGGCATGACGAACGATTCCGGCAGGGAACAGGCACCGGATCAAATCATGGAACCGACCGCAGGGTCAATTTTCAGTGGCGTGGGTACTCAGGCCGGTCTCACTGCTCCGCCCAGTAGGTGCGCTTGAGCAGCTCGCCCGGATCGATCTCGGCCGGTTGTTCCAGCCCGACCGGCGTCTGCACCTCGTCCAGGGCATCGCCCGAGATGAACACCGAGACCGGCGGCGGAAGACCGGCCGCCTCGAGCGGCCGCGAACGGTCCTCGGGCTCGAGGGCGTCAGTCGCCTCCGTGCCCTCCTCGAGGTTCTGCACCGCTCCGCCGTAGATCGCGTCGAGCGCGTAGAAGCGGCCGCCACCGACGGACACGCTGCAGTCGTCGCTTGCGCCGGCGTCCGGCACGTAGGACGTGAACAGCACCTGACTGTTGACGGTGACGGCGCGACCGAGCACCTTCTCGCCGCTGCGCGGGAAGGTGAGATACCAGCCGTCGGTCGATCGGCCCGAGGTGTCGTCGCGGACGGTGGAATCGGTCACGTCGTACAGACTGCTCTCGACCAGGCGGGTGTACTCGATGTCGCCGTCCTCGTTCTTCGGTGCCGACAGGTAGTCGCGCATGCGCAACATGTAGAACCGATCCTCCACCTCGGCATCGAGCGGGTGCGAACGCCAGCCCGAGCCGATGCCGACGTTCATGAACACCTTGCCCTCGTCATCCTTCACCAGCGCGACGTCCGGTGGGTAGAAGAAGCGACGGTTTCCGCGCAGACCCACGCTCCCGAAATCGCCGACGACGCCCCCGCTGATCGAGTCGGCCAGCGCGAGAGTCGTCGCGTCACCGATGTCGAAGCGCCACAGCTGGCCGCCCATGTCGCCTACCCAGATCATGTCGGCCAGGCCGTCGCGATCGATGTCGACGAGGTTCAGGTCCGAGGGGATCGAGAACTCCATGTCGGGAAACGCGGGCGCCGCGATCTTCGTGATCAGACTGCCGTCGGTCGCGTCGACGATGAAGAGCGCGCGACCCATGCCGTCGGCCGCGGTCGTGACCCCGGCACCGTCGGCGGCCAGACCACTACCGCCGTTCCGCTCGGCCCGGGTGTCGTTGACCGGATCATAGCCACCGCCGAAGACCAGCACGTCCCGCGGCGTGCCCCTGTCGAGCATCGTCGTCACCAGCGGCTTCGACCAGCTCTGGCCGAGTTCGGTGAAGTCGCCCAGGCCGCCACGGATCACCCATTTCACCGTCGGATTCTCGGGGTCGGTGACGTCGAGCGCGTAGTAGTTGCGACCGCCCCGACGCATGCCCACGACCACCGTCGCACCTTCGCCGGGGTCGACGACGCCGTCGCCGTCGGCGTCGTCGAACCAGCCGGTGATGGCACCGTCCAGCCCGTACGGTCGCTCGAGGCCGGGCGCGTCCGCACGAAAGCGACCGAGGTTCGCCATGAGCTCGGGCGGAATGAAGCCGAAGGTCTCCGCCCCGGTCGCGGTGTCGATGGCATGCAGGAAGCCTTCGTTCGTGCCGACGAACACGATGGACTTGCCGTCGGGATCGCTGCTCGCGTAGTTGAGGACGAACGGCGTCGAGTGCATCGGGTCGCCCATCTGACTACGCACCTCGACGGTGTCACCGTCGCCGTCCAGGTCATCGACATCCACCCCGCGCGCCCACTTGAGCAAGGCGTCCCGCCCGTCCACGTCGGTCACCTCGAGGCCGAGGGCGGTAGCGGTGATGAGCGGCGTGTCCTCGTGAAAGGGCAGGAGCACGGGTGCGCTCAGCGCCGTGTCGGTGTAGGTGTATAGCGTGCGCGGCAGCGCGAGTTCGTTCGCCGCACCGCCCGCGGCCACGTCGGGGCCGTCGGCCGGCCCGTCGGTCCAGAAGCTCTTGGCGGCGTTGCGGATGTTGCCGCTCGTGCCGTCGAGTACCGGCGCACCGAGCGCGTCCAGGAACTCGACCTCGTCGCCGCCGAGTCGCTTGCCGAGTTCATAGCGCTTGAGGTTGCCCGCCCAACGCGTCGTCAAGGCGGGACGGAACATGGCCAGGTAGACGTCGTCGCGATTGGCCAGGCGGTTGAACTGGCTCACCGTCGCGGCCGGCGCCACGAAGCTCGTGTCGATGTCCGCCGCCTCGTCGATGATGGTCCGGAACACGCCGGCGAGCTCGTTCGCCGAACTCGCTTCCTGGAAGCGTCCGCCGCCTGCAGTGGCGACATCGCGGAGGAAGTCGCTGGTGAAGTTGAAGCCGATGGTGTGCGTGACGACCGGTGAACGCCCGTCCGCCTCGGACCCCGCGTACAGCCACTCGGCAAGCTCGACGCCGCAGTCCTCCGATTGGTCGGCGCGCGCCGCGCAGCCGGCCGCGCCGGTCATCCCCCGAATGCGATCCTTCGAGTTGTTGGCGGTCGCCTGCCCGTCCGAGAGCAGCACGATCTGGTTGGCCTGGCAGGATCCCGCGACGGGTGCGTCGTAGACCGCCGCACCGGTGATCCGCTCGCCGACACAGGCGACCGCGTTCGGGTCGACATCGGTGCAGTCGGGCGGCTTGAACAGCGTCCCCCCCGAATAGGTCGACGGCGCGGAAACCCGGAACGAGCGCTCTTCTTCCGAGCCGTCGCCGCGCGTCCGGCCGAAGTCGACGGCCCGGCCGAGCACGTACAAGGCGGATTCGTGAAAGGAATCCACCAGGGGCGTACCGCCCCTCGCGCGGAATCCGAGCACGGTGTCGAGCATGTTCTCGCCCGTGGTGCGCAGGGTCACCGAACTGCCGCCGCGCGTCGCGCTCTCTCGCCGGTAGCCGATCTGTAGCCTGGGCGATCCGCCGGCACCCGATTCGAACGCGCGAAAGGTGCGCTTGCCGGTGCCCTGCGCGCGCTGGATCGTCACGGCGATCGCCTCGTTCGCGGACCAGCCGGGCAGGTCGACGACGCGCTCGATCAACGGTCCGATGTCGGTCGTGAACACCCGCTCGCCCGCTTCGCTGATCGGCACCGTCCAGAGCAAGGGATCCGCGAGAACGGTGCGCGCAGAGAGGTTCGCCGTCGTGTTCGAGAACGGCGCCGCATCCGCCGACGGTTCGACGCGGATCTCGAACACGGCGGACTCGTCGTCGCCGCCTGCGCTCTCGAAGCGCAGATAGGCGCTCGAGATCGAGGCCCCGGCCGGCACGTCGACGTTCGGGAAGCGCAGTCCCATCGTGCCGTTCGCGCTCGCCCCGCTCACGTCCAGCACGGTGGCGGCGAGATCGACCGCGCCGTCGGTCTCGGTGCCGTCGTCCTGTCCGCTGCCGACACCACCCACGGTGCGGACCCGCGTGCAGGTGTCGGTGAAGTCGACGCTCTTCGGATCGTAGGTGACGCTCATGGCCGCGGCGTCCCAGATGCCACGTCCATCGAAGGCGCGCGCGACGCGCAGGCCGCTGCCCTCGAGCACGAGCGCGAGCGCGTTGCCGCCGCACCAGTCGCCGCGCGAGACGATCTCCTGGACGATCGGCGCGAGATCGACCGTGCGCACCTCGCGCTCGATCTCCGTCCACGCCGGCGGCGTCCAGGTCACGCTCGCCGCACCCAGCGGGCGGCTTCCGATGTTGCCCGCGACCGCTTCGAAGGTCGGCGCGTCGCCCGTCGCGTGCGCCTTCGCGACGATCTCGGTCGTACTGTCGCCGGTCTTCACCGGGATCAGCTCGACGACCGCACTGGTCACCGTGGCACCGCGCGGCACGTCGAGATCGGCGAATCGCAGGCCGACGAGATTCTCGCGAGGCCCGCGCGCGGTGTAGCGGATCTTCAGCACCGGCGCCGTGCCGTTGCCCACCGCGCGATAGGCACGGCGGTTGTCGGCATCGAGCGTCTGACCGTTCGGCGCCTCGAACAGCAGGGCGATCGCATCGCCCGTCGTCCAGTCCGCCCGTGCGATGCGGGCGCTCAGCAGCGGCGACAGATCGGGCGTCTCGATCGTGACGTCGTCGTTCTGCTGAAAGGGAAGATCGTCCCAGTCCAGCCGGTCGACAAGCCGCGGACGATCGGTCACGCGCAGGCCGTCCGCGTCGGAGAACGGCGGCGAGCCGCCGATGGCCGACGTGGTGTCGATGCCGATCAGCGCGGACACGCCCCCGTTGCCGACACCGCCGACCGTCCGGAACTCGACTCGCGCGTCCAGGATGTTCGCGTCCTTCGGCAAGTCGACGTTCGGGAAGCGCAGTCCCACGCTCGCCGCCCCGTCGCCGGGGCGGAAGAAGAACGGCAGATCGGGCCCGACGAGATCGAGGGTACCGCTCGCGAACTCGACGGCATCGTCTGCGACGTCGCCAATCGGAATCTCGAGCTCGGCGACACCCACCGCCGTTTCGCCGAATTCCAGGTGCGGCTGATCGATCTGGACCGCACCATCGGGCATTTGCTCGGCGTCGTCGCTCGACTGGCGAACGGCCACGCGCAAGGTGATGCTGTCGCAGTCGGCGTTCGGGCAGGCGTCCGCGTCGGGATCTGTCGCCGGGTGGAGGATCGCGCCGCCCTGGAACGTACCGTTGAACGCGCCGAGGCCGACGTTGACGCCGTCGCTCGTTTCGAGAATGTCGACCATCGCCTGCTTGAGGCGCGTGATCCGGCGGTAGGGACTGTCGTCGTAGTCGCCCATCGAGCCCGAGATATCGAACATGAAGAGAACGTTCGCGGCGCGGTTCTCGCTGCTGGCGGCGCGAGCGAAGAACACTTCGGTGTCGTCCGACGCGGCTAGCGATGGCAGCACGAGCACGCACGATGCAAGGGCGGTGACAAGCGCCGTGCGGGATACGGACAGCCACATGGGACGCGCGGTAAGGCAAGCTCTATCGTGATTCATGCCGATCACCTCTTGGCTGCGCCGGCAGCGGGCGCGAGGCGCGATGCCCCGACGTGAATGGTGCGGATGGCGCCCGCTCCGGGGACCTCGGCGGTGGCCGACACCCGGTAGCGCCGCTCGACGAACAGCTGGGTGCTGAAACCGAAAGCGTTCTCGATGCTCTCCAGCCGAGCCTCGGCGTCGACATCCACGCGGGGATCCACGGAGCGCGCCACGAGCGACTGGAGCGCACCGTCATCCGTCAGGGTGCCGGCGTCGACGAGGCGCCAGGCGCGCTCGGCGACACCGTCTGCCGCGACGAAGGTGCTCTGCCGCAGGCTCTCGTTGACGACCAGGCGGGTCTCGACCCCGCTGGTCTCCATCGCGGAGAGCCCGAGCAGGCTGCTCACGAAGACGAGCACGAGGGCCACCACGAGGGCCGCACCGCGCTCGCGCGCGAGGTCGGGTCCGGGGCGAACCGATCGATGGGGCAGCGACATGGTCAGAGTCCGCGGTTGCGTATCATCACGCTGCGCTCGAACGGCACGCGCAGACGCCGGTCGTCCGGATAGAAGGCGGGATCACCGTTCGCGGCCGCGCCGGCGGCCAGCACCTGCTGCCCGGCGAGCACGAACTCGCGCGGCACCGCCGCATCGTCGAGCGGCTCGTGCGAGGTCATGAGCAGACCGACCGTCACGCTCGCGACGCCATCGGCCGCGTAGTTCGCGTCGCCCTCGCGAACGAAGCGCACGCCGCCCGACGCATCGCGCACGCCGAAGGACAGCCGCATCTGATCGACCCCCTCGGCCAGTTCGAGTGCCGGATTGGTGTCCTGCGAGTACGGGAAGGTCTGCAGGTAGAGCGAGCGGATGATCTCGCCCCCGCGCGTGCGGCGTCCCGTGTCGCCGATGTAGTAGATCGCGCTGCTGAACGGCAGCACCCGCACGCCGAGCGGATGCAGGCCGATCTCGTAGGTGCGCGACAGCGTCGCGTCCGGCTGCAGCACCACGCCACCGGCAGACCCGCCCGTGCGCTGCGACACGCGCAGGAGATCGGCGCCCGTGCAATCGGCGATCAGCGCCAGGTCGTTCTCCTGCAGTCCGCTGCCGACGCCCGCGATCTGCAGACCGTCGCTCGCCGTGTCGAGACTCTCGAGCAGCAGCTCGCCGGGCGCCTCGGCGTACTGCACGAGCAGCACGTCGGTGCCGGGGACCGGTACACCCCGACCGACCGGCGGCACGTAGCCCGGCAGCCGATCGAGCCAGTCGGTCTCGCCGACACGGGCGGCGGCGAGCGCCGTCTCCCGCGGATCGCTCGTCGAGAGCGGCGCTCCGAGCGTGCTGACCATGAAGGCCGTCGTGTCGCTGCTGGCGCAGCCGCCGTAGCCCGCCGCGCGCACGTTCCGGGAGATCTCGTCGAGCGCGAACCGCGCGTTCGCCTGCAGGTGGGCGATGGCCTGCCCCAGCTCCGAACTCCGCACGTTGGCGCGGAAGATCGTGCTCGCGCCACCGACCAGCAGCAGTCCCAAAGTCATCGCGACCAGCAGCTCCACCAGCGAGAAGCCGCCGCGCCTCGTACCGGCGCTCAAGGGACGAACCTCGCGTCGGCGGTGCGGGTGACGACGTTCCCGTCGGACAGGCCCGTCCAGCTCAAGGTCAGGGTGTAGACCCCGTCCACGGGCAGACCGATGGTGCCGATGGCGGGATCGCTCGCGCCGGCCGGGAGCCGCGGCTGCGCGGCGCCGACCGTCGGGACGAGGGCACGGCGCCACTCGTGCAGATCCCGCCGGGCCAGCGCGACGACATCGCAGGCGGCGATGACACAGTCCTGCGGCTTCGCGGTCGCCGTGCTCTTGTCGTCGTAGGCACCCGCGAGCACACCTGCGCGATTGATGCGCATGCGGTCCATCATGTCGTCGAGCAGCAGCCGCGCCTGGGACTCGTGATAGGCATCCTGGTTCTGGCGCAGCGCGCCCAGTTGCATGCGCCCGGCGGCAAGGAAGCCCACCGAAAGCACCAGCAGCGCGACCAGGACCTCGATGAGGCCGACGCCGCCCTGTCCTCGAAGGGGCCGTCGCCGACCGTTCACGAGGGGCAGCTCACGGCGTCGCCGAAGGCGTCGAGAACGATGGCCGAACCGCTACCGTCGTCCGGCGGGGCCATCGCCCGGCGGAAGCCGCCCGCGCCGTTGATCACCATGCCGAGCGCCGACTCCTCGCTACGCGAATCGCACAGCACGAGCGTACCGATCGTCCAGTCACTGCGGCCGCGGGCGTCGAAGCTCACGTACGGCCGCACGGCCAGCGGCAGGGGACGGCGAACCGCGCTCGCGCTCATGTCGAAATCGCGCTCGTCACCGATGCGGTGTACGCGGAGCACCGTGTCCGCCGCCGAGACCGTCCCCGGCGTCAGTGTGTCGCCTTCCGCGAACACCACCCACCCCAGGCTCCAGTCCGCGCCGCAGACGGTCCCGTCGCGGGCGCAGACGGAGACGCCGCTGCCGCGACGGATGGCCTCGACACGGGCGAAGCGGAGGCTCCGCGCGAACGCGTTGTACTCGCGCGTGAGTGCGAGCGAACTCGTGAGTTCGCGGAAGCTCGGCGCGGCGACACCGAGAAGGATGCTCGCGACGGCGAGCGCGACCAGCAGCTCGACCAGCGTGAATCCGTAGCCGCCTGGCCAGTCCGGTCGGATTGTGAGGCGCGTTTTCATGGTCGGTGCGACGATCGACGTCCGCGGCGGTGCCCTCCTTACACGCGCCGGACCCGGCTGGGGCGACGCACCGGCATGGACCGGTCCCGCTCGTTGTCGGCAGCCCCCGGGAAAGGCGACAGGTGAAGGCGCGGTAACGTGAACGACGTCCCGTCGGGCTGCCGGGAACTGCCGGGAACCGCCGGGATCCGCCTGTCCCGCGGTCTCAGCGACCGCGGCGGGCGGTGGTCGCCGCCGCCGTGCCGAACAGGGCGACGAGTTCGCGGGACATCGCGTCGGCGAGCTGGGCCACGTCGTGGATCGTCGTCGCGCGCGCGTAGTATTGGCCGACCTCGTGACCGATGCCGATGGCCACCAGCTCGACCTCCGCGACGCGCTCGATCCTCGCGATGACGTGCCGGAGATGGCGTTCGAGGAAGCGACCCGGGTTCGAGGAAAGGGTCGAATCGTCGATCGGCGCCCCGTCCGAGATCATCATCAGGATGCGCCGCTGCTCGGACCGCTGGAGCAGCCGGGAATGGGCCCATTCCAGCGCCTCTCCGTCGATGTTCTCCTTCAGCAGACCCTTGCGCATCATCAGACCGAGATTGCGCCGCGACTGCCGCCAGGGGGCATCGCCCGACTTGTAGATCACGTGGCGGAGATCGTTGAGGCGCCCGGGGTTCGGCGGGTAGCCCGAGCGTACCCAGCGCTCGCGCGCCTGGCCGCCCTTCCAGGCGACGGTGGTGAAGCCGAGTATCTCGGTGGCCACGCCGCAGCGCTCGAGCACCGAGCACAGGATATCGGCGCAGACGGCGGCCACCCGGATCGAGCGTCCGTGCATCGAGCCCGAATTGTCGATCAGCAAGGTGACCACGGTGTCGCGGAACGGTGTTTCCCGCTCCTGCCTGAACGTCAGCGGCGAGAGCGGATCGAGCAGCACGCGCGTCAGCCGCGCGCAGTCGAGCTGGCCTTCCTCGAGGTCGAACTCCCAGCTGCGCCGCTGCTGCGCCATGAGCACGCGTTGCAGCCGGTTGGCGAACCGTCCGACCGATCGCTGCAGATCGCCGAGGTGCTGGTCGAGCGTCTGCCGAAGACGGGTCAGCTCCTCGTCGCTGCAGAGATCGAGCGGGCGCACCACCTCGTCGAAATCACGGGTGTACACCTTGTAGTCGGGACGTGGAGCGCGCGCCTCGGCGCCCGATTCGCAACGCCAGTCGCTGCCCGGCTGTCCGGCCACGCGATCGGGCAGCTCGTCGTCCGGATCGACGGAGTCGCCCTCGGCCTCGTTCGCCGCTTCCTCTTCGTCCAGCGCGTCGTCGCCGCTGTCGTCGCCGGCAGACTCCCCGCCGTCGTCGGCCGACTGCCCGTCCTCGCCGTCGGTCGGCGCGTCCTCCTCGTCCTCGCCGCCGTCGAGATCGTCCGCCTCCGGCACCTCATCGCCCTCCTCGCCCTCCTCGAGATCGAGCGAACGCAGCAGACGTCCCAGCGCCCGGGCGAAGCCCGCCTGATCGCTCACGTCGAACCCGTCCGACGTGATCCGCCCGTCGAGCGAGTCGTCGAGCCAGCCGCGCCACTCGCTCAGGGCCTCGCCGGCGCGTGGCGGCAGCGTGCGGCCGGACAGGGTCTCGCGCAGATGAAGCGCGAGCGCGTGCTCGACGCCGAGTCGTGGCCGGGTCGGCATCGGCACGCCCTCTCCCGCCACCGGGAGGGCGTCGAGGTCCGGCGTCCGCGACGCCTTCGCAGGCGCGGCAAGCGCGTCGGCCGCGCCGTCGCGGACCGCGTCCAGCAAGGCGCCGTAGCGTCCGTCCAGCGCGGCATCGAGATTGGCGGCCACGCCTTCGTAGTCGAGGCCGCCGAGGATCTCCACGCGGGTCTGCTCGGCCATGGCGTGCAGACGTTGCGAGACGTCGCTGCGCGGACGGTGACGCGCATGCGTGCGGGCGTCGTGGTGCTGGCGATGCAGCGCGATCGCGTCGCTGCGTCCGCGTGACACTTCCCGCTCGCGCGCCCCGGCATCATCCGCAAGTGACGGCAACACGGTCGCCTCGGCCGCGTCCGCGCCATCACTGGCCGAGCGGGTGCCGCCCGCCGTCGGCGCGGCGCGTTCGCCGGGCGCGGAACGCGCGCTCGACGCACCACCCGGCGCGCCCGCGCCCGCCGCGTCGAAGGTGATCTCGATGGACGCGTCGCGGGCGATCGCTCGAGCGCACGCGGCGCTCGAGCGGCGCAACCCCTCGTTGGCCGGCACGACGTCCTGGACGGCGCCCTCTTCCGGTGGATCGAGCGCCAGGGTCACGTTCGGGTCAACCGCGCGCGGCGGCGCTCGACCCGGCGCTCGTGCCTGCGCTCGTGCCTGCGCTCGTGCCCGCCGACAGCACGTCGGCGACGCCGGGCTCCGCCGCGAGTTCCTCGCCGAACACCCGCTGGTAGAGCTCGCCGAGCAGCGCGCGTTCGGCCGGGTCGCACTTGTTCAGGAAGACCAGCTCGAAGGCGAGCGCGACATCCTCGAAGAAGGTCAGGTTCTGCGTCCAGGTGAGCACCGTTCGCGGGCTCATGACCGTGGCGAGGTCGCCGTTCCGGAAGGCACTCCGGGTCAGGTTGGCGAGCTGCACCATGCGCCGGACCAGCACCTCGCCGTCCGCGTTCTGCAGGTGCCTGGCCTTGGCGAGCACGATACGCTCCTCGTGCTCGGCAGGCAGGTAGTTGAGGATGGTGGTGATCGACCAGCGGTCCATCTGCGCCTGATTGATCTGCTGGGTGCCGTGATACAGCCCGGTGGTATCACCCAGGCCGACCGTGTTGGCGGTGGCGAAGAAGCGGAAGGCGGGGTGCGGACGAAGGACGCGGCTCTGATCCAGCAGCGTGAGCTGGCCGGAGGACTCGAGCACGCGCTGGATGACGAACATCACGTCCGGACGTCCGGCATCGTATTCGTCGAACACCAGCGCGACGTTGCGCTGGTAGGCCCAGGGCAGGATGCCGTCCTGGAAGGCCGTCACCTGCTTGCCGTCCTCCAGGACGATCGCGTCCTTGCCGATCAGGTCGATGCGGCTGACGTGGCTGTCGAGGTTGATTCGCAGGCAGGGCCAGTTCAGGCGGGCCGCCACCTGCTCGATGTGGGTCGACTTGCCGGTACCGTGAAAGCCGGTGACCAGGACCCGCCAGTCCTTCGCGAACCCCGCGAGGATGGCCATCGTGGTGCGATGGTCGAACAAGTAGTCGGGATCGAGATCCGGCACGCGGGCGTCGCGTTCGGAATACGCCGGTACCGAGATGTCGACATCGAGTCCGAAGGCATCGGCGACGGAGACGGTCGTGTCGGGTACCGGGTTGTCGGCGGTGACGCCGCTCTGGGTCTGGTCGAGCATGAACGGGTGGGACGCGGGAATCGGGAGGGAGGGTCATCGTACACGCGGCGGACGGACGGGCGCCGGCCGAGCTGGCATCCTTGCACGCTGCGAGAGCGCAGGCCGGGCCGTCATCCCCCTCGTCCCGCCGTCGCCCCGCCCGCCGCCGTGTCCCTTCCATGAAAGTGTTCCGCTGCACGTGTCCGGACCGCCCGACGCTCTACTTCGAGAACGTCTCCTGTGGCCGCTGCGGGCGCCTGACGGGCTTCGATCCCGAACGGGGCGAGCTGCGCCCCTTCGAGACGGCGGACGGCACGGCGCCGACGGATGCCGAGACGACCTGGCTCGACGAGGACGGCGGTGCCTGGCGACTCTGCACCAACCGAAGCCTTCATGCCGTGTGCAACTGGATGGTGCCCGCCAGCACCGCCGGGACAGGTGCGGCGCCGTGCACCGCCTGCCGGCTCAACCATGTCATTCCCAATCTCGCCATCGGCGGCAACCTCGAGCTGTGGCGAGCACTCGAACAGGCCAAGCGTCGCTGCCTGTTCACCTTCCTCGAGCTCGAACTGCCGTTCTCGGGCACCTCCTCGCCGGTGCCGCCGCTCGGCTTCCGCTTCATGGCGGACCGAACCACGGCGACCCATTTCGAGACGCCGAGCGGCGCGCCGGAGCCGATCGTGACCGGCCACGAGGACGGCATCGTCACGATCAACCTCGCCGAGGCCGACGCGATCGCGCGACTCCGGACGCAGCTGGCGATGCAGGAGCGCTACCGAACGCTGCTCGGGCATTTCCGACACGAGACCGGACACTACTTCTGGAACTGGTTCGCCCGCACCGATGCAGGCTTCCTCGAGCGATTCCGCACACGCTTCGGCGACGAGCGCGCCGACTACGCCGCGGCCGTCGCCCGTCACTACGCCCGCGGCGCGCCGGCGAACTGGCGACGGGGCTACATCAGCGCCTATGCGACCCTGCATCCCTGGGAGGACTGGGCGGAGAGCTGGGCGCACTACCTGCACATCGTCGACACGCTCGAGACCTGGCAGAGCCTCGGGCAGGAGACGCGGCTCGACACCGCCGTCGTTCGCGCCATTCGCCTGCCGTTCCGCATGGGCACCGATTCGGTGGCCTCGCCCGGCGATTTCGACGCGATCGTCTCGCTCTGGATCGAGGCCTCGGTGATGCTGAACGCCCTCAACCGCAGCATGGGCCTGCCCGACCCTTACCCCTTCGTGCTGAACCAGCCCGCCCGGGAAAAGCTTCGCTTCGTGCACGAGGCGGTGCTCGGCGCGGGCAGCCCCCACCCCCGACGCCCGAGAAACACCGCCCCGTGAGCGATCCGCATGTTCCCGCGAACTTTTCTTTCCGCTGATCTTCCTGGCCGCCGCCCGCTGATCTTCCTGGCCGCCGCGGTCATCACGATGCCACTGTTCAAGCGGCTGGGTCTCGGCGTGGTGGCGCGGTGCACTCGAGGCGATCGGGCTACCGGCGGCCGGCGCACTCGACACGGAAAGACAAGTCCGGACCGCCGACCTCGCCAGGCTCGAGGCTCAGACGCGCGAGGGCATCATGGCCGGGCGCGACCTGTTCGTGCGTCCCGAACCCCTGACCCCGCGGACTCCTCGGCAAGAGGCTGCGCCCGTCAAGGCCTGACGGCGCCGGAGACGCCGCGCAGTACGTAGCTCTCACCCTGGCCGGACGCGCCGAACACCAGGTCGTCGATGCCGTCGTCGTCGAAGTCGCCGGCCGGGCTGACCGAGAAGCCGGTGTAGTCGGTGGTACCCGCGCCGAGCAGACGGAAACCGTTCTCGCCGTCGAGCGCGCCGAGGTCGACACGCGCTGGGAATCCGCCGTTCGCACGTCCCCAGATCACGTACAGCTCGCCATTGCCGCGACGGGCGTTGCTGATGATCGAATAGGGCGCGCCGATGACCAGATCGGCCGTGCCGTCCGCGTTCAGATCACCCGCTCCGGCCACCGACGAACCCGCCTGATCGCCCCAGCCGATCACCCCCTCGGCCGGGTTCTCGACACCGCCGCGAATGCCACGTGCGGTGAAGCCGAGCGCGCCGTCGAGCGCCGCCGTGTCGAATCGCACGGGAATGCCCGCTCCTCCGAACACCACGTGCGCCTCGCCCGGGTACGGACCAGGCCGGCCGAAGGGACCCTTGCCCGGCGCGCCGACGGCGAGATCGTCGGCGCCGTCGCCGTTGATGTCGCCGATGCCGCGCCCCGAGTAACCGACGGTCGCCTCGATCTGCGCGCCCTCGAGCACGAAGCCGCCGGCGCCGAGCGCGGCGTTGCCGATACCGGCCAGATCGCGAACGGCGACGCGCGTGCCGGAGCCGTGCACGACATAGGCTCGGCCGGCCTCGTCGAGTCCGTCGACGAGGGTACCCGGGGCGCCCATCACCAGATCCCCGAAGCCGTCGCCGTTCATGTCGCCCGCACTCTCGACCGACCAGCCCAACAGTGCCAGCGTGCCTTCACCGTAGGCGACCGAGCCGTTGCTGCCGTCGAGGTTGTAGACCCCGAGGCTCGCGGGCCCGGTGCCGCGTCGCCCGTGCACGATGGCGACGCGTCCGGCATCACGCAGGCCGGCCGAGTCCGCCCCCCGACTGCCGACCAGCAGGTCGGCAAGCCCGTCGCCGTTCATGTCGTCGATGATCGCCACCGAATTGCCCGCCGCCTCGAACACGAAGCCGTTCGTGCCGTCGAGCGTGTCCGGCGTGACGGCGGGCGCGAACCGTTCGCGACGTCCGTAGACGACGTAGGTGGCCGTGGCCGTGCCGACGGCGATGTCGTCGAGGCCGTCGCCGTTCAGGTCCCCGCCGCCGCCGAGTGACAGCCCCTCGACAGGGATCGCGAAGCCGCTCGCGCCGTTCAGGCCGGACAGTGCGATCCGCCCCTCGTCGTCGCCCCCCTGAGGGCCGAACACGACGCGGACGGTATCGCCGCCCGAACCGATGATCAGGTCGGCGAGCCCGTCGCCGTTGATGTCGCCGCCGTCGTGCACCGGACCTCCGCGGTTGATCACCAGCCGGTCGTCGACGTCCAGCAGACGCAGCTCGATCTCGGCCTCGAAGGGGCCGGCGGAGAGCGGCGTCGAGACGGCGAGCACCGACAGGACACCGAGCGAGAGGGCAGCGAACGCCGGGGCACCGAGCGACGGGGCGGGCGAACGCGACAGGAGACGGCGTCGATCGGTCATCGGCAAGGGTCCGGTCGGGAAGATGGGGAAGGGAACGGCGGGCGCGACTCTAGCACCGGCCGACGAGGATACCGAGCGGGCGGTTCGGCGGCGCGTGACGTCTGTCACGACGCCGCCTCGGAACCCCGTTCGGCGCTCATCGCGCGCGCCGTGTCCACCAGTGCCCTGTGATCGGTCCAGCGTTCGAGCGCCAGCGGCAACTTCCGCCGCCAGTTCGGATAGAGGTCCCGATCGGTGCCCGGCAGGTTCATCTGTTCGACCTGACCGAGCAGGTCCTCGACGTTGGCGAGCAGCAGGCGCGAGCGGGAGCGGGCGAGGAAGCGGTGCACGGCGAGCACGAGCGCGTCGTCCATCGACACGCGCTCCGCCGCCCCCGGCTCGATGCCGTCCGGCAACACCCCGGCCTGCGCCATCGCCTGCAACAGTCGCTCGCGATCCTCGCCACGCGCGTAGCGCTGCGCGTCGTGCATGTCCGGCTCGGGGAAGAGATCGAGTGCCTTCCGAAGCTCGAGATCGGCTTCGGTCCAGAAGCCGCGCAAGGTCGGCAGGTCGTGCGTGTCGGCGCCGACGAGAGAGCCGGGCGGGTACTGTTCGGGCAGGCGGAAGCTCTGGTCCCCGTCGTAGTGCTTCTCGAAGTACATGAGCTTGTAGGAGAGCACCCCCGCCTCGGCGAGCGCCTCGCGGAACCCCTCCGGCACCGTGCCGAGATCCTCGCCGACGACGATGCAGCTCGCGCGCTGACTCTCGAGCGCGACGACGGCGAGCATGTCGTCCAGCGGGTAGCCCACGTAGGCACCGTTCGCCGGGCTCTCGCCTGCCGGTATCCAGAACAGGCGCGCGAGCCCCATGACATGATCGATGCGGATCGCGCCGGCCGATCGCATGTTGTGCCGAAGGATCGCCGCGAGCGGCTCGTAGCCCGCTTCGCGCAGGGCGCGCGGGTCGAGCGGGGGCAAGCCCCAGTCCTGACCGTTGGCGCTGAAGTCGTCCGGCGGCGCACCGACATGGATACCGCGCGCGAACAATGATTGATCGCCCCAGGCGTCTCCGCCTCCCGCGCTGATGCCCACGGCGAGATCGCGGTAAAGGCCGACCTCGAGTCCGCTCCGACGACCGAGCGCGGCGACCGCCTCGAGCTGCTCGGCGGCCAGCCATTGCAGCCAGGCGTGGAAGTCCACGCGCTCGGCATGGCGTTCGGCGAAGTCCCGCACCGCATCCGAGGTCGGGGTTCGCAGTCCTTCGGGCCACCGTCGCCAGTCGCCGGCTCCGGGGTCGCCGCTCGCGTCCCGCGATTCGCGCAACGCCTCGAACAGCGCGAAGCGTGCGAGCGGCTCGCCCTCCTGCTGCCGGAAGGCTGCGAAGGCTCGTGCGCGCGCCGTGTCGAGCGGCTGCTCGTGGACGAGGAAGGCCTGCCACAGGGCCTCGAAGGCGGCCTGCTTGAACGTCGACACGGCCGTGTAGTCGATCGTCTCCCCACCACGCAGCGCGTCGAGAGGGTGCGCCGACGTGCCGGCCACCGCCGACGACGCCTCGAACAGTGCCAGGCCGTGTTCCTGCCAGCCGGGAACACGGTCCACGGCGATGTAGAGCGGGTTCATGAACAGCCGGCTCGAGGGACTGTAGGGGCTGGCCTGCTCCGGTTCGTGCGCGAACAGCGCGTGCAGGGGATTGATGCCGAGCACGTCCGCGCCCAGCGCCGCCGAGGTCCGCACGATGCCCTCGAGGTCCCGGAAGTCTCCGATACCCCAGTTCTCTTCGGAGCGGACGGCGTAGAGCTGGATCGCCAGACCCCAGACGCGGGTCGCCTCCGCGATGCCGTCGCCCGCGGCGCCGTGACAGCGTCTCGGGGCGACCACGAGATGTGCGCGCGCGGCCTCGGCGCCCGCGACCGTGGTGACCGTGAGCGCGTGATAGCCGAGCGGCAGCGCGGGCAGCGGCAGACGCAGCCGGCAGCGCGCGCGACCATCGACGGACTCGCGCTCGTCGTCCGCCCACGCTCGAAGGGTCGAGAGGGCGCAATCGCCGGCCAGTCTCTCGCCCTCTTCGGTCACGATCGACCACTGCACGCCGGCGCCCGGCGAGCCTTGAGCATGCACCGCCTCGAGCTCGTCGGCATCCACGACCAGCGGGATCGCGGCAGGCTCGTCGTGATACAGCACCTGCACCGGCGGCAGGGCTCGTCGCCAGGCACCCAGCCGCTCTCGCTCCAGCGCAGCATCGATGGCCGGCGGCTCGGCATCGGCGTCGTCCAGTACACCGAGCGAGGCGAGCAGCATCCGGAGCGTGGACTCGGGCACGTCGCGATGGGTGCCGCCCGCGTCCCAGTAGGCCGTCGTGATGTCGCACACGCTCGCGAGGTGCACGAGCGCGGGCGGCACGGGAAGGGTGTCGGTCATGGGCAGGCGCGACTCGAACGGGTGGGAAGTGACGGTGGCGGCCGGGGGGCAGCCCGACTGGCGGCGACGGTACTACGAACCCGTCCCCCGCAGACGCTGCCGACAGCGGTTTCGCGCCCCGCGGTATGCTCTCGCCCCGCCCGGACTCCTGCCTCCCAACCATGCCAGACGACGCGACGCTTCGCCGCATCTTCGAGAAATCCGGTCGCGTTGCGGTCGTCGGCCTGTCCGACAGGCCGCATCGGGCGAGCCACGCCGTCGCGCTCTATCTCCGCGATCATGGCTACGACGTCATCCCCGTCAATCCGACCCGCGAGTCGATCCTGGGTAGCCGCAGCTTCCCCGCACTGCAAGCGATCGACGGACCGGTCGACCTGATCGATTGCTTCCGACGCCCGGAGGCGATGCCCGAGCTCGCGAGAGAGGCGGTCGCCATCGGCGCGAAGGTGCTCTGGATGCAGCTCGACATCGTGAACGAGGAGGCGGCCGAGATCGCGCGCGCCGGCGGCCTCGAGGTCGTCATGGACCGGTGCACGAAGATCGAGCACGCTCGCCTGCTCGGCAGACGCTACCCCGGCCGGCACGTCGAAACAGCGGCCGTCGGGCGCGATGGCCAGGCACCCGCCGGGCTCGGTGACCGCTGAGCGGCGCCGGGAACACTCCGCCGCTCGACGAGGCGACGCTTGCCTTCGTCGCGACGGCGAGCGGTGCGAGCAGCGTCCGGGCCCGCGCGGTGGTGCAGCCGTTGTGGGGCGGCTTCGGGCGGGTGCAGCGCGTCTCGCTGACCGGCGGGCAGGTGTCCAGCGCGATACTGAAGTTGATCGACACCGCCGTCGGCGGCCCGCACCCGCGAGGCTGGGACGGCGAGGTCTCGACCCGGAGAAAACGCGAATCCCATGCGGTCGAGGCGCGCTTCTACGAGCGCTACGCGCCACGCTGCGACGAGCGGTGCAGAGTGCCGGCCCTGCTCGGCGCCTTCGAGCACGCCGAGGCACGCGGCCTGCTGCTCGAGGATCTCGATGTCGACTGGCCGACGCGGCGCGCGTCGCTGAGTGTCGCGGAGTGCATGCGCTGCCTGGAATGGCTCGCGGCGTTCCACGCCCGCTTCATGGGCGATACCGGCGCCGGGCTCTGGCCGACGGGTTGCTACTGGCAGCTCGGCACGCGCGCCGACGAATACGCGGCGATGCCCGACTCCCCGGTGAAGCGCGCGGCGCATCGGCTCCATGACGCGTTGTCGACGACGCGCCATCACACCCTCGTGCACGGCGACGCCAAGCTCGCGAACTTCTGCTTCGATCCGTCGATGCACCGCGTCGCCGCCCTCGACTTCCAGTATGTCGGCAGAGGCTGCGGCATGCGCGATGTCGTCTACCTGCTCGGCAGCTGCCTGTCCGATGACGAGTGCCGACGGCACGAAACGACGCTGCTCGACGCCTATTTCGCGGCGCTGGCGCGCGCACTCGAGCGGTGTGGCCGGTCGGCCGACACCGCCGCGGTGGAGGAGGAATGGCGCGATCTCTACGCCGTCGCCTGGACCGACTTCCTGCGCTTCCTGCTCGGCTGGATGCCGACGCACCGAAAGGTCTCCGCCTACGCGCTCGAGCTCGCCGAGCGGGCACTCACCCGGATACCGAGGGCATGATTCACACCGAGATCGTGCTCGCGATCGACTCCCTGTCCAACGACGGTGACGGCGTGGGTCGCACGGCCGCGAGTACGAATGCACGGGCCGGACGCATCACGGGCGGTCCGCGCGGCGGCCCCTGGAACCGGCAAGCCTCGAAGTCGGGGCGCGCCGCCGCGGACGCAGGCAAGCGGGTCGTGTTCGTCCCGGGGGCCGCGCCCGGCGACACCGTGCGCGTGCGGATCGTGGCCGAGCGAAAGCGATTCCTCGTCGCCCGGCTGCTGGAAGTGCTCACACCCGGACCCGGACGGGTCATTCCGCGCTGCACGCATTTCGGGCAATGCGGTGGCTGCGACTGGCAGCACCTCGACTACGCGTCCCAGCTCGACGAGAAGCAGTCGCAGCTCGCCGAGACCTTCGAACGCATCGGCGCCCTCCGCGACATCGACACGCACGCGATCGCGCCCTGCGATCCCCCCTGGAACTACCGCCACCGCATCCGCGGCGAGCTTCGGAACGGACGCTATCACCAGCATGCGCAGGGCACCGGCGATCTCGTGCCGATCGAGCGCTGCGAGATCGCGCACGAGTCGATCAACGCACGCTTGCTGGCAGGCTTCGACGGGGAGGAAAACGGGCGTGTCGAGCTGGCGGTCGTGGCGCGCGACCCCGGCGCCGGGACGACGGCGCGCCAGAGAGACGGCGCAGGCGCGGCTGCGGATTCCGGCGCGGCCGCAGTCACCCTTTCGACGACTCGTGTTCGCGTCTTGCCGCTGACCGAAGAGCGCTCGACCGAACTCGGATTCAGGCAGGTGAACGCCGTCATCGAGGCTACGCTGGTCGAACGGCTGTCCGAGGCGGTCATCGCCACGCCAACCGAACACGTCGTGGACTTGTATTGCGGGCGTGGCGGCTGGACCTTGCGCCTGGCGGAGCGCTGCCCGGAGCGACGTCTGATAGGGATCGATGCCGCGCCCGACAACATTCGCGCAGCGCAGGCCGGCAAGCGCGCGCTCGGACTCGACAACGTCGAGTTCCGTCAGGGCCGGGTGGAGCGACAGCTCGGACGGATTCCACTCGCGAACGCGGCCTGCATCGTAGACCCGCCCCGCGCAGGACTGGACCGGACGGTGGTCGACGCGCTGAACGCCGATCCCGTCCGTCGTCTGTGGTACGTGTCCTGCCACCCCGCCACGCTCGCGCGCGATCTCGCCTTGCTGTGCGCCGGCGTCTACCGCGTCGACACCGTGCAGCCGCTCGACATGTTCCCCCAGACGGCCCACCTCGAATGCCTGGTGAGCCTGAGCGTCACGTCGTGACCGCAGGGCGCCAGCGGTGCCGCCGCCGAGAACGTATCCGTGGACTCTCAGCGGAACATTCGGCCGATCACCGCGAACGCCCCGGCCAGCACCCCGGCCGCCACGGCCGACTGCCAGGCGGCGCGACGGACGAGCGACACCGCACGCTCGATATCCCCGTCGACCACGTCGCGGCCGTGCTCGTTGAGGACGTACACCCCCGGCTTGCCGAGCCGGATGCCGAGCCGTAGCGCCGTCGCCGTCATCGGCCAACCGCCGTTGGGCGAGGGCGTGCGCGCCGCCCCGGCGCGTAGCGCGTCCCCCTGACCCGGCGGCCACAGCAGCACGGCCGCAAGCCGTGCCGGCACCCACGAGAGGACGTCATCCACGCGCGCGGCGAACTTGCCGGACCATTCCCGTGGCGGGTCTCGATAGCCCCACATCGCGTCCGCCGTGTTCGCCCAGCGATACAGCGCCGCGCCAGGCAAGCCCGCGACCGCGAACCAGAACAGCGGCGCCACGACGGAATCCACCAGGTTCTCCGCCACCGATTCGATGGCCGTCTCTCGGAGCGCCACCGCGCCGAGCGTGCCGGTGTCCCGACTGCAGATGCGCGCCGTTCGCGCCCGACCGGCCTCGAGCGAGCGCGCGAGCGCCCGTTCGACGGCGATGGCTTCGTCCAGCAGGAGCCGAAGGGACAGCATCGGCTTGAGCAGGAGGATGACGCCCACCGCCCACCAGAGGGTGGCAGCACCGCTCGCACCCGATTCCGGAAGCGTTCGCGACAACCACCCTTGCAGCGTCACGGCGATCACGACCACGATCAGCGCACCCGACAGCCACGCCAGGGCCCCCGTCACGAAGGCCCGCGTCGGCGGACCGGAAGGCAGCCGCCGGCCCAGGGCGTCGAGCAGTCGACCCATGCCGACGACCGGGTGCAGGATGACGGGCGGCTCCCCGACCAGGCGATCCACGAGCAGCGTCGCCAGCGGCACGATGCCGAGCGCGAGCGCCGGGAGCCAGTCGGCCGTGGACACGCTCACGGCACCGCTGTCACGCGCGACCTCGACCGACGGCGAACGGTCATATCAAGGGGCGAACCAGATGCCGGACCCGCCCGTCCCGATCGAGTCGCTCGATCGCGATCGCGCCGTCGAACACGGCGACGAGCGCGTCGTGCAGCGCTGGATCATCCGACGCGGCGTCGAGGCACAGTCGTCCCCCGTCCATGAGCCAGACGCGATCGGCGGCGAGCGCGAGCGTGAGATCGTGCAGGACGACCGCGACGGCCGCACCCGCCGCGGCACGATGCGCGACGCTTCGGACCAGCGCGCTCTGATGCGGCGCGTCGAGATGGGCGGTCGGCTCGTCGAGCAGCAGGACGGAGGAGCGCACGGCGAGCGCGCGGGCCAGCAGCACGCGCTGACGCTCTCCACCGGAGAGCGCTCCCAGGCGGCGCGTCGCGAAGGCGGCGCACTCGGTCTCTCGCATGGCCGCCTCGACCGCCTCCCGATCCTCCGGACCCGGCGCTCCGAACAGGCCATGGTGCGGCAGGCGGCCGAGGGCGACGACGTCGCGCGCGGCGATGTCGCCCTCGGTCTCGCCTTGCTGCGCGAGCCACGCGACGCGTCGAGCCCGCTCGGCGATCGGCCACTCGGACAGCGCACGGCCCTCGAGTCGGACCTCGCCCGCATCGGGCCTTCGCAGTCCGGCGAGCAGGGACAGCAAGCTGCTCTTGCCGGCCCCGTTCGGCCCGACGACAGCCACCCACGTCCCGCCGTGCAACGACGCGGACACCCCGTCGACGACGCGCCGGCCCCCGAGCGTGAGCGACACCGACTCGAGACGCAGCCGCGGCGTCGCGCGACCGTCACCCTCGAGTGCCTGCGCGATCGGCGCATCCGGCGTCGACGCCATCGTCGGATCGGCCCCGCTCGCGTCGATGGCTGCGTCAGACATCGAACAGCCTCGCCCGGCGACGCAGCAGCACCATCAGGTAGAGCCCGCCGACCACGGCGGTCAGCACGCCGACCGGCAGCTCCTGCGGCGCGATGACGCTTCTGGCGGCGACGTCCGCCGCGAGCAGCAGCGCCCCACCCGCGAGTGCCGACAGCGCGAGCAGCGGTCCGTGCGTGACGGTCACCAGTCGACGCACGAGATGCGGGGCGACCAGTCCGACGAAGGCGATCAGTCCGGCCTGCGCCACGGCCGCGCCGGTGCACAGGGCCATCAGCGTTACCAGCGCGAGTCGCAGCGCCGGCAGGTTCAGACCGAGACTGCCGGCACTCGACTCGCCGAGGACGAGCGCATCGAGCACGCGCGCGAAGCGCACCGCGAGCGGCAGCGCCCCCGCGAGCACCAGGCCGAGCACGAGCACGCTCTGCCAGCCGAGCAGCCCGGTCGTGCCGAGCAGGAAGGCCTGCTTGCCGCGCAAGGCCTCCGGCGACAGCAGCATCAGAAGATCGGACACGGCCGCGAGCAGCACACCCACGACGACGCCACCGAGCAGGAGGACCAGCGGCCGCGCCGCGCCGCCGGCGAGCACGAGGGTCATCGACACCCCGACCAGCGCACCGACGAAGGCCGCACCCGTCAGGCCGAGCTGACCGAGCCAGCTCGCCTGCCCGACCACCGTCGTCGCCCCGACCGCGCTGGTGGCGAAGATCACGAGCACGACACCGAGCCCCGCGCCCGCCGCGCTGCCGAGCAGGTAGGGATCGGCCAGCGGGTTCCGGAACAAGCCCTGCGCCAGCGCGCCGGACAGCCCGAGCAAGGCGCCGGCGCACCAGGCACCCAGCGAACGCGGGGCCCGGATCGCCTCGATCAGCCCCCACTCCCGCTGCCAGGCGAACGACCAGCCCTCGCTGCCTGCGGCCAGACCGCAGGCGGCGAGCACGGCCCCCGCGAGCGCGAGCAGCAGGCCGAGACGCCCACCGCTCACTGCGTGGTCTGCCGTTCCGGCAGACCGGCGATACAGTCCGCCAGGATGCCGGCCGCCTCGCCGAGGCGCGGACCGGGCCGCACGAGCACGTCATGCCGTCGTTCCTCGAAAGCGCAGACATGACCCTTTTCGAGCGCGCTCAGCGCCCCCCAGCCCGGGCGCGTCTCCATGCCGGTGACGGCGCCTTCGGAGCCGAGCACGAGGTCGGGGTTCGCGCGTACGACGAACTCCGGGTTGAGCTTCGGAAAGGGGCCGAGCGCCGCCGGCACGATGTTGCCGAGTCCGAGCCCGGCCAGCACCTCGCCGATGAACGAACCTTCCCCGGCCGCGTGCGGTGTCGAGGACACTTCGAAGTAGACGCGTGCGTCACGCCACGCGTGCGGGACACGGGCGGCCGCGTCCCGCCGCTGCCCGTCGATGCGCGCGAGCAGCACCGTCGCCTCGTCCTCGAGTCCGAGCACCGTGCCGAGCAGTCCGACGGCTCGTCTCGCGTCCTCGAGCGATCGGGGCTCGACGGCGAGCACGGTCAGTCCCAGCGCCTCGAGACGTCCGATCACGCGGGCGGATTCGGCGGCCAGCACGAGGTCGGGCGACAGGGCGAACAGGCGCTCCACCTGCACGTCCTCGAAGCCGCCGAGCTTGGGCAGGGTCTCGACCACGGCGGGCCAGTCGGAGAAGCGATCGGTGCCCACCAGCCGCTCGCAGGCACCGAGCGCGCAGACCGTCTCGGTGAGCGAGGGCAGCAGCGACACGATACGGGCGGGTGGCGCGTCGAGCGTCACCTGAACGCCGCGATCGTCGGTCACCGTCGTCGCTGCATCGTCCGCCATCGCGGGAGCGACGCGCACGACGCCCGCGATCGCGACGACGCCGACAAGGAACGCCTGCGACAGACGGGCCCGGACGCGTCGAGCACGGCACCCGGGCCGACGCGACGATCGGCGCGCCATCGGTCGGCGTTCCGGGCCCGGCCATCGACCGGTCGTCCCGGGTCGCGCTTCCATCATTCGCTGCTCCGTCGCACACCCCGTGCGGTGTCGGCCCGAGTAAAGGCGCGAACGGCAGGACGGGAACGGAGGGACGCGGGGACAGATGCCAGGGCACGGGCCACGCGGCCCGCCTCGCCCACCGCGACGCCAGCACCGACGGCATCAGGCCGGTCTCCGGACTCGCGAGGGTCGCCCCTCGGCGAGAGGGACTGGCCGACACCCGGCGCCTTCCCGGACGGAACCGTCCAGTGGCTGCACTGCCGAGCGTGTCTCGCCTACCGTTGCGGGGGCAGTGCCGGCGTGATCGGGACGCGACACGCGTCCGACGAACCGGCTTCCCGTTTCACCCGCCCTTCGAGCGAAGGGCGGACACCTGAAGCGGTCGCGAGTGTAGCAAACCGGTACGCTGCCACTCCACCACGTACCGTGGTGCCGGGCACCCGGAACCGTCTCCCTCATGCCGAACAGACTCGTCGCCACCCTGCTCGTGCTCGCGGCCGGCCTGCCGGGCGTGGCTCCGTTCGCCGTCGCCGACTCGGCGATCGTGCAGCGCCACGTGCCCGATGCGGCGCTGGTCGGCGAGGGACGTCTGAAGGTGATGTTCTGGGCGGTCTACGACGCGCGGCTCTTCGCCACCACCGGGCGTCTCGATCGGGACGCGCCGTTCGCCCTGGAGATCGACTACCTCCGGGACGTCGACGGTGCGGACATCGCCGACGCGTCGGTGGAAGAGATCGCGACCCAGGGCGGGCACGATGCCGCCACGCTCGCGCGCTGGCGGAAGACACTGACGGCGATCTTCCCGGACGTGACCGCCGACACCGTGCTGACCGGCGTGCGCGACGCGCGCGGACACACCCTGCTCTTCGACGGGGAGGCCTTGCTCGGTGCGGTGGACGACCCGGCGTTCACCCGCGCCTTCTTCGACATATGGCTCGGCGAGCGGACCTCGCGTCCCGCGCTTCGCGAACGCCTGCTCGCCGGACATGCCGAATGACGTTCAAACGAGCGGAAGCGCGAGCGACTCCTTCAGCGTGTCCAGCACGATCGCCGTCTTCACGTTCTGCACGGACGCGTGCGGCAGCAAGGTCGCGCTGATGAAGTCCGAGAGCGCGCGCAGGTCAGCCGTGACGACCTTGATCGTGTAGTCCATCTCGCCGGTCAGCGAATGAGCCTCGAGCACCTCCGGACAACCGTCGAGCAGGGCCGCGAGCCGCGCCGCGTTGTCCGGGTCGTGCGCGGCGAGCGTGACCAAGACGATGCTGACGAGGTCGAAGCCGACGCGAGCGCGGTCCAGCACGGCGTGATAGCCGAGGATCACTCCGCCCTCCTCGAGCCGTCGCCGGCGCCGCGAACACTGCGACGGCGACAGGCCGATCCGCTCGGCCAGCTCCTGGTTGGTCAGTCGCCCGTCCGCCTGCAGGGCGAGGAGCAGGCGGCGATCAGCCGCGTCCAGATCGAACGACTCCGACATTTTCGTGCAGATTTCCCACGGAAAGTGCTCACATCATGCACGGGAACCGCGAGAGGGGCGTGAATTGCATGCACCTTGCAGCCGATAAGCGCGACCGTAGTCGTCTCGCTCACCTTGCACGGAACCGACGCCATGGGTCCCTTTCCGCACGACGCTCCCCCCGCCGCGATCACCGACGACAACCCGGCCGGCCTCGACGGCTTCGCCTTCGTCGCCTTCGCTCATCCGGATCTGCAGGCGCTCGGCACGCTGTTCGAGCGCATGGGCTACGTGGCGGTCGCGCGTCATCGCGGCAAGGCCGTCACGCTGTGGCGCCAGGGCCACGTCAACTACCTCGTCGACGCCGAGCCCGGCAGTCACGCGAGCCGTTTCGCGGAGGCGCACGGCCCCTCCGCACCGGCCATGGGCTGGTGTGTGGTGGACGCCGCCCACGCCCACGCCCACGCCGTCTCACGCGGTGCCGAGTCCTACGAGGGAGACGACCGGTCGATCGACGTGCCGGCCATCGTCGGCATCGGCGGCTCGCTGATCTACTTCGTCGAGACGCCCGCGGACGGCAGTTCGCCGTACGGCGCGGAATTCGAGTGGCTGGGCGAGCCCGACCCGCGTCCGAGCGGCGTCGGTTTTCACTACCTCGATCATCTGACGCACAACGTCTACCGCGGCGAGATGGACCGCTGGTGGGCGTTCTACCGGGAGTTGTTCGGGTTCCGGCAGATCCACTTCTTCGACATCGAGGGCAAGATGACCGGCCTCGTCAGCCGGGCGATCACCTCGCCCTGCAACAAGATCCGCATCCCGCTGAACGAATCGACCGACGACCACAGCCAGATCGAGACCTACCTCGAGGCCTACAAGGGCGAGGGCATCCAGCACATCGCCGTCGGCACCGACGACATCTACGACGCGACCGATCGTCTCTCCGCGAACGGCCTGGCCTTCATGCCCGGACCGCCCGCGGCGTACTACGAGCGCTCGGTCGAGCGGGTGTCCGATCACGACGAGCCGCTCGACCGACTTGCCCGACACGGGATCCTGATCGACGGCGAAGGCGTGGTGGACGGGGCCGGCACGAAGATTCTCCTGCAGATCTTCTCGAAGACCGTGATCGGGCCGATCTTCTTCGAGTTCATCCAGCGCAAGGGCGACGAAGGGTTCGGCGAGGGCAACTTCCGTGCGCTGTTCGAGAGCATCGAGGAAGAGCAGATCAGGAGCGGCGAGCTCGTCCCCGAGGCGAACTGAGCGACCGCGAGACCCCCGTGCTCCCCCGATGCCCCGGGGGACGGCCAGAACGATCGGCGTCATGCCGTCGCCGATCGCGCGTCTCCGATCGAGCCCGATGTGGCACGCTCCGGCCATGAGCTACGACGACGCGCCACACCAGCAGGACGTCGCGGCGGATGGCCCGCCGAAGGCTCGACGCGTCCTGATGCTCGGCGCGACGGGCACGGCCGGACGCGCCACCGTGCGTGCACTGGCACGACGCGGACACACGGTGATCTGCCTCGTCCGGCGCCGGCCCGCCGCGGCCGATGACCGCGCCACCGGCGAGGCGGCCGAATGGCCGGACGAGGTCGAGTTGCGTCCGGCGGATCTGACCGATGCCGACTCACTGCGGCGCGACGGTTTTCGCGGGGAGTCGTTCGATGCGCTGGTCTCCTGCCTTGCCTCCCGGAACGGCGTGCCGGCCGACGCCTGGGCCATCGATCACCGCGCGCATTCGCTGGCACTCGCCGCCGCGAAGGCGGCGGGCGTCCCGCAGATGGTGCTGCTCTCGGCCATCTGCGTGCAACGCCCGCGGCTCGCCTTCCAGCACGCGAAGCTCGCGTTCGAGCGGGAACTGATCGAGTCCGGTCTGACCTACTCGATCGTGCGGCCGACCGCCTTCTTCAAGTCGCTCTCGGGTCAGGTCGAACGCGTTCGTCGGGGCAAGCCCTACCTGATCTTCGGCGACGGCAGGCAGACCGCCTGCAAGCCGATCAGCGACGATGACCTCGGCGACTACATCGCGGATTGTCTCGACGATCCCGGACGGCAGGACCGGATCCTGCCCATCGGTGGGCCCGGACCGGCCATCACGCCGCGCGAGCAAGGCGAGCGGCTGTTCGCCCTGACCGGCCGGACGCCCCGGTTCAGGCAGGTGCCGATCAGGGTGTTCGTCGTCATCGAAGGCGTTCTGACCGTCTTCGGCCGCGTGAGCCGGCGGTGCGCCGCGAAGGCCGAGCTCGCTCGTATCGGGCGGTACTACGCCACGGAATCGATGCTGGTGTTCGACCCCGTGGCCGATCGCCACGACGCCGATGCCACGCCGTCGACCGGCACGGCGACCTTGTTCGAGCACTACGCCCGACTGCTGGACGGAAGCGCGACGGCCGAGCGTGGCGAGCACGCGGTCTTCCGAGACCCGGCTCGACACGACGGTGCGGGCAGGTAGCGGCGTCGGTTTCCGGGTCTCGGGAGGACCGGCGCCCGCGTTCGCGCCAAACCCATGAGAAGCGTGTGGGAACAGGGCTACAATGGCCGCACGCAGGGATTCGGGGGGACGAACAGTGGCCAGACTGACGACGATCGAGCCGGGTTCGATGCGCCAGGATCTCAAGAGCGCGGGCCTGAAGCTGACCCTGCCTCGCCAGAACATCCTCGAGATTCTCGAACTGGCCGACCCGCATCACCTGTCTGCCGAGGATGTCTACCGCGCCCTGCTCGAGAACGGCAGCGACGTGGGCCTCGCCACGGTCTACCGGGTGCTCACCCAGTTCGAGTCGGCCGGCCTCGTGACCCGCCACCACTTCGACGGTGGCCAGGCGGTATTCGAACTCGACACCGGCGACAATCACGACCACATCGTCTGCATGAAGTCCGGTCGCGTCGCGGAATTCAAGGACGAGATCATCGAGAAGCGGCTCAACGAGATCGCCGAAGAGCTCGGCTACGACCTGCACGAGCACAAGATCGTGCTCTACGGCGAGCATCGCGAGAGCGTCTCGGCGGCCGCTCGGTCGCGCAAGTCCCGCTGACCCCCGCGATGCAGGTCCGGATTTCCCGCGACGGGTCGATGGTTGCAATCGCGAATCATCCTTAGTCGCATGGCGGTTCCAATTCCAAGTCTTGCTCTCTCCCGCCGCTCTCTCCCGCCGCTCTCCCCGACGTATTTGCCGACGCGACCTTCACTCCTGGCCCCGCGCGACGGTCGCCGTGGCGCTCGGCGTCGGCGGCGAACGTCCCGCGCCGTCACGCCTACCTGTCCTCCGTCGCGAGCGACGGCCGCCACCTGGTCTTCACGGCCAGCCGCGAGGGGCTCCGACACGACGGGATTCGTCGTGTCGAACGGCTTCGGTGAGATCGTCCGCTGGCGCTCGGGCCATCCCGAGCCGATGGCCCGAGCGCACTGCGCCTGGGACAACCACCTCTACCGACTGGCGTGAGCGGCAGTTCACGGCACGGGCCGGTCGTCTGATCGGTCGCGCAAGCCGTTCTCGTATACTGAACCCATGCGCCTTCGTTCCCGGACCAGCAGACGCTGCAACGCCGCCCTCAGGGTGGCCGCATCCGTGCTGCTCGTGGCGGCGCTGCTTGCCCCGAAGGTCTCCCTCGCGCTCGCGACCGCGCTCGGCAACGGCTTCACCAGTGTCATCATCTGTTCGGGAGGCGGGCTTACGCGGGTCATGCTTTCCGCCGACGGCAAGGTGATCGAGGACGTCTCCGAACGCTGGGTCGGCTCGCACTGCGTCCTGAACGACGACGACACGGCCCGCTTGGCCCGAGCCTGGAGACGCCTGGAGTGGCCGCGCCTCGCGCCGATGTCGAGCAACGGGCCGTCAGCCGCGTCCGTGCCGCGCCTCCCCCCGTGGCCAGCCGCCTCGAACCGCGGCCCTCCGTCCGTCTGAACGTCTGTCCGGCCGGCTGACCGCGCTCGCGCCTTCCGGCGCGGACGCGTCCGCCGGTCTCGACCCGTCGCCATGCCGGGCTTCGGCCCGGCGCGATGCTTGCGGTTTCAGATCGTCATTCGGGAAATTCTCATGCGCAACCGTTCCTCCGTTCGTCGTACCCGTTTCCTCGCTCCCGCAGCCGTCGTCGCGGCCTCGCTCGCCTCGCAGACGCACGCGCAGGACGCGGCGCCGGTCGAGCTGTCCTTCGCCGGCGAGTTCGCGGGACAACCCTTCGCCTGTGCCGACACCTTCAGCGGCATCGGACGATCGGAGGCCGACGTCACCGTGGCCGACTACCGCCTCTTCGTCTCGAACGTCCGCCTGCTCGACGCCTCCGGCGTGGAGACGCCGCTCACCCTCGAGGACGATGGTCGATGGCAGAGCGACGGCGTGGCCCTGCTCGACTTCGAGGACGGCTCGGCAAGTTGCTCGAACGGTACCCCGCAGACGAACGCCGTCATACGTGGTCAGGCCCCCACCGCCATCTACACCGGGGTCGCCTTCGATATCGGCATTCCGTTTGCGCAGAACCACGGCGACCCGACACTCGCCGCCTCACCGCTCAACCTCACCGCCATGTTCTGGAACTGGCGCGGCGGCTATCGCTTCATGCGCGTCGATCTGGAGAGCGTCACGGCCGCTGGCCCGATGACGAGGGACGCCGGCCGAGCAAGCGTCGACGCGCCGGCCGGTGAAGGCATGGGGGCCGGCGAGGCCATGGAGGGCGAGATGAAGGGCGGTGAGATGAAACATGGTGAGATGAAGGGCGGCGGGATGAAGCATGGCGGGATGAAGCATGGCGAGCGCGCCGGGCACCGTGCGGGTGGCGGCTGGGCATTGCACGTCGGGTCCAGCGGTTGCGCGAGCACATCCCCGACCACAGCGCCGTCCGAGTGCGCCGCGCCCAATCGGATCGCGATCACGCTCCCGGACTTCGACCCCGCGACCGGCACGATCGTCATCGATCCCGCGCGGGTGCTTGCCGACGTCGACGTCGCGGAGAACACGCCCGACACCCCGCCGGGTTGCATGTCCGGCGCCGACGATCCCGAGTGCGGCTCGGTGCTCGAGCTGCTCGGCCTGATCGGTTCGGGCGGCGAGCAGCAGTTGGTGACGGCGCGCCCGTGACAGCGTCTTCGTCCAGTCAGGCGCGGCACCCGACGGCCGGGCGCGTGCGCGTGGCGATCGGCGCCGGTCTGGCGCTCGGCCTGATCGCCGTCGCGATCATGGTGAGCCGTCCGGCCACGATGGCGGTGCCGGCGGAAGCGGCGACGGAAGCGGCGAGAGAGGCGGCGAGCGCGTCGGGCGCCGCCGCTCCACCGCCTCGCGAGAGCGCGACCGTCGCCGCGCATTCGGCGGCCACCCGCATCGCGCGCATGTCGGGCAGGGCCCCGGCTGCCCGCAGCGTGCACGGCGAGGATGCCGAGTCGGATGCGGCCGCAGCGCGTGCCGCCGCCCGGATCGGCACGGTCGATTCCGCCGCCGCGCGGAGCGACGACGACGCCCGTGCCGATGCCGGCACGGTCGCGAATGCGGCGGACGCGAGCGACTGGACCTGGGACATTCCCCGGTGGCTGCCGCCACCGCCGGTCCCGGCGGACAACCCGATGAACGCGGCGAAGGTCGAGCTCGGCCGGCACCTGTTCCACGACCATCGACTCTCGGGCGACGGGACGATCGCCTGTGCAAGCTGCCACGAGCAGAGTCTCGGCTTCGCGGATGGGCGGGCGACGGCGGTCGGCATTCACGGCACCGAAGCGCGACGCAACGCGATGGGGCTGGCGAACGTCGCCTACTCGCCGGTGCTGACCTGGGGCAATCCCCACATGACGTCGCTCGAACGTCAGGCACTCGTGCCCCTGTTCGGCGAGGAGCCCCCCGAGATGGGCAGCGGCGGGCAGGAGCAGCAGGTGTTCGCGCGACTCGCGGAAGACGCGCGGTATCCGGCGTTGTTCGACGCGGCCTTTCCGGAGCGCGACGGGGCCATCGATCTCGCGACGCTGACGCGCGCCCTGGGCGCGTTCCAGCGCACGCTGATCTCGGTCGGCAGCCCTTACGACCGCTACAAGTACGAGGGCGAGTCCGGCACGATGAGCGACGCGGCGTTGCGCGGCGAGGCGCTGTTCTTTTCCGAGACCGCCGAGTGCTACCACTGCCATCAGGGCTTCAACTTCACCGACACGCTGCAGACGTCCCGCAGCGGATTCGCGGAGATCGCGTTCCACAACACCGGTCTCTACGACGTCGACGGTCTTGGCGCCTACCCGCCCGGGCAGACCGGGCTACGCGAGTTCACGAACCGAGCGGAGGACATGGGTCGCTTCCGGACTCAGTCGCTGAGAAACGTGGCCGTCACGGCCCCTTACTTCCACGACGGGTCGGCCGCGACGCTCGACGACGTGCTCGATCACTACGCCGCCGGCGGCCGCACGCTCGAGGGCCGGCATGCCGGCAGCGGACGCGAAAGTCCGTGGAAGAACTCGCTGATCAAGGGCTTCAGACTGGAAGACAGCATGCGAGAGGACCTCAAGGCCTTCCTGCACAGCCTCACCGACGAGGCCTTCCTGACCAACCCGGCCTTCGCCGATCCCTGGCCGGCGGGCCATCCGGCGCGGGGTATCTCCGACGCACCGATCTACCCCGGCCCTTCCACTTCAGAGAACCGATCGTGATGCCCTCCTGCCGCCGTCGTTCCGTGATCCTGGCCGCGCCCCTCGTCTTGCTGACGGGCCTGTCGATAACCGCCCTGCCCGCGCCGGCGCACGAGTTCACGGGCGGGGACCTCGAGATCCTGCACCCGAACGCACCGCCGACTCCGCCCGGCGTCTCCTCCGCCGCCGGCTACCTCGTCGTCGTCAACGACGGCGACCGGGCGGATCGGCTGATCGGTGGTGACGCGAGCCCCTTCGCCGACGACGTGGAGATTCACCGGACGACGATCGAGAACGACGTCTCGCGCATGCGCCGGCTGGGCGACGGTCTCGAGATACCGGCGGGCTCGACCGTTCGCCTCGACCCCGGGGACACGCACCTGATGTTCATCGGCCTCACCGCCCCCCTGGTGGACGGCGACCGACACGCGGCGACGCTCGTGTTCGAGCGTGCCGGCAAGATCGAGGTCGAATTCGCGGTCGAACCCTTCGACACCAGCGAAGCGTCCGCCGAGACCACGGATCACGGCGACATGGATCACGGCGCGATGGATCACGGCGAGATGGACCACAGCGGCGGGGGCGTCGACGCGATGGCGGACGACGACCGCGACGCCGGGGAAACGTCCGTGCTGGATGTGAACTGACCGGTACACCCGAACGCGAGCACGACGCGGGCACGACGCGGGCACGACCCGAGCATCGGCGAGACGCCGAGGCCAGCCGAGCGGATCGCGCTGAACCGGACGGTGTCGCCATCGAAACGGTCCGCTGACCGACGGCGCCGGCTCCGTGCCGATCCGGCGGGCGCCGGTCGCGGACAGTCTGCCCGGGGCGGCGGAAGGGTCGGACCCTCGAAGGCCCGACCCGGCGAGCTACTTGGCGGCCTTGCGCTCTGCGGCTTCCTTGATGACCACTTCGGCGACGTTCTTCGGGCACGGCAGGTAGTGGCTGAACTCCATGGAGAACTGGCCACGGCCCGACGTCATCGTGCGAAGGTCACCGATGTAGCCGAACATCTCGGACAGCGGCACGTCCGACTTGATGCGCACGCCGGTCGCGCCCGGCTCCTGGCTCTTGATCATGCCACGGCGACGATTGAGGTCACCGATCACGTCACCGACGTGATCGTCCGGCGTGAACACGTCCACCTTCATGATCGGCTCGATGATCTGCGGGCCGGCCTTCGGGATCGACTGCCGGTAGGCCGCCTTGGCCGCGATCTCGAACGCGAGCGCCGAGGAGTCGACGGCGTGGAAGGCGCCGTCGTTGAGGACCACACGGAAGTCGAGCAGCGGGTAACCCGCGAGCACGCCTTCGTGCATGCTGGTCTTGAAGCCCTTCTCGACCGCCGGCCAATACTCGCGCGGCACGTTGCCGCCCGTGACCTTCGACTCGAACTCGAAGCCCGTGCCCGGCTCGCCCGGCTCGATCGTGAAGTCGATGCGGCCGTACTGTCCCGAACCACCCGACTGCTTCTTGTGGGTGTACGTGTCCTCGATCGTCTGCGTGATCGTCTCGCGGTAGGCGACCTGCGGCTTGCCGACCTCGACCTCGATGCCGTGCGTACGCTTGAGAATGTCGATCTTGATGTCGAGGTGCAGTTCGCCCATGCCCATCAATATGGTCTCGCCGGACTCCTCGTCCGTCATGACGCGGAACGAGGGATCTTCGGCGACCATCTTGCCGATCGCCACGCCCATCTTCTCGTTGCCCGCCTTGTCCTTCGGCGAGACGGCGATCGAGATAACGGGATCGGGGAACACCATCGGCTCGAGCGTGGCCGGGTTCTTCAGGTCGGCGAGCGTGTGACCGGTCTGCACGTTCTTCATGCCCAGCACGGCGACGATGTCGCCCGCCTGCGCACTCTCGAGCTCGAGGCGGTCTTCCGCGTTCATCTCGACGATGCGGCCGATGCGTTCGTTCTTGCCGGTGAAGGTGTTCATCACGGTGTCGCCACGGGCGATGCGGCCGGAGTAGATGCGAATGAAGGTCAGCGCGCCGTACTTGTCGTCCATGATCTTGAACGCGAGCGCACGCAGGGGCTTGTCGGCGTCCACGATCGCGAAGTTGCCGGTCTCGTTGCCCTCGAGATCGACCTCGGGCTGCGGCTTGACCTGGGTCGGGTCGGGGAGATAGTCCACCACACCGTCGAGCATGGGCTGGATGCCCTTGTTCTTGAAGGCCGACCCACAGAAGGTCGGGAACCACTCGAGCGCGATCGTGCCCTTGCGAATCGCCTTCTTCAGCGTGTCGATGTCGGGAATCTCGCCGTCGAAGTACTTCTCCATCGCCGCGTCGTCCATCTCGAGCGCGGTCTCGACCAACTCCTCGCGCCACGTCGCCACGTCGTCCTTCATGTCCTCGGGAACGTCGGTGATCTCGTAGGCCTCCGGGTTGCCGGAGTCGTCCCAGATCCACGCCTTCTCGGTCAGGAGGTCGACCACGCCCTTGAACTCGTCCTCGGTACCGATCGGCAGCACCATGACGAGCGGCCGCGCGGCCAGCACTTCCTTGACCTGCTTCACGACGCGGTAGTAGTCGGCACCCATGCGGTCGAGCTTGTTGACGAAGATCACGCGGGCGACCTCGGACTCGTTGGCATAGCGCCAGTTGGTCTCGGACTGCGGCTCGACACCGCCCGAACCACAGAACACCCCGACGCCGCCGTCGAGCACCTTCAGGGACCGGTAGACCTCGATCGTGAAGTCGACGTGTCCGGGGGTGTCGATGATGTTCAGGCGGTGCTTGTCCCACTCGCAGCTCGTTGCCGCGGACTGGATCGTGATGCCACGCTCCTGCTCCTGCGCCATGAAGTCCGTCGTCGCCTCGCCGTCGTGAACTTCACCCGTCTTGTGGATCTTGCCGGTGAGCTTCAGGATGCGCTCGGTCGTCGTGGTCTTGCCCGCGTCCACGTGGGCGAAGATGCCGATGTTGCGGTAGTTGGAGAGGTCGGTCATGAAGGTCTCGCAGTGGAGGGACGGTCGCCCGAAGCACGGGGGCGCGGAACGAGGAAGGCGCGGCCACGACGTTCGCGAGGTGGCCGAAGTTGGGTTGTCCGGAAACGCCGACACCCTGACACCGGGAGGTCGCGCGTCCGGCATGCTGGCTGCGGAAAATCGCGAACGGTCCGGCCGGCAGGGTCGGTGGGCGTCAAACGGTCGATTGTAACGAAGAATGGGGCAGGAAGGACACGATGCAAGACCTCCCGAGAGCGGTCCGGACCCCGACGCGCGGCTCGGGCGCTGGATGTTCGCGATCCTGTTCTGGGGCGCTCTGATCGTCGGAGGCAGCGTCGCGGTCCAGGCCTGGCTGGACCAGCGAACCGCCCCGCGTGCGCTTGCCGGCGACGGCCCACGCGGCATCGAGCTCGTCGCCGACCGACGCGGGCACTACATCGTCACGGGTCTCGTGAACGGTCGCGAGGTCGAATTCCTGGTCGACACCGGGGCGAGCAGCGTCGCGATTCCGAAGGCGCTCGCCAACGAGCTGGACCTGCCCCGCGGCCGCCGCGTGCGGGTACAGACGGCGAACGGAACGGCCACGGCCCTCGCCACCTCGCTCGATAGCCTGGCGATCGGCCCGCTGCGCCGCCGTGACGTTCCGGCGCACATCACACCGGGGATGAGCGGTCGCACGGCCCTGCTCGGCATGAGCTTTCTTCGCCATCACGACCTGCTGCAGCGCGACGGTCGGCTCGTGATCCGCGAACCGGCCGATCGGTGACGGGAACCTCGTCGCGCGCGAGCGTTCACAACGGGCCGAGAGTGGGTGGATGTGGCACGGCCCGGCCTTGCACTTGAATGGTCGGGCTACACTGACTAACGACATCGCAAGGCTTGCGGCGTCGGTCCTCTGGCGGCCCGAGGGAGTCAGGCTGTAACATTCAGTGGGAACCGCGCCGACTGTCCGCGCGGCCCGATCGGGAGAGGCGAAGGCACGTCATGTTCACTACCGTCGTCATGGTCCTGACCTACATCGCCTGCTGCGTGTGGATCCGGACACCACCGTGGAAGTACTTCCAGATCAACGCGCACTACTTCTCCGAGGAAGCGGGCATCTTCTCCAAGCTCTCGCTGGATCGGCTGATCCCGGGACGCTGGCGACTGTCGCAGGGCATCGACACCGGAGCGGTCGCGCCGGCGCGCTTCCCGGTCTTTCTCAAGCCCGAATGGGGCCAGAACGCCCACGGCATCCATCGTGCGGACGACGCGTTCGAGCTGCGGTGCCTGCGTGCCAGGCTCTCGGCGGAACCGCAGCGGTACATTCTCCAGGAAGCGGCACCCGGCGCCCGTGAGTTCGAGATCTTCGGGATCGACGTGGACCGGCATGATCGCCACCACGATGTGCTGACGGTCACCGAGGCGGTCAACGGTCGTGAACGCTTCCCGATCAACAGCAAGTACAACGATCACACCCGCTACGTCGATGTCACCGATCAGTTCGACGACGCCGAGCGCCAGCGACTGGGCGCCTACCTCACCGAGATGGGCCGCTTCGGGATCACCCGGGTCAGCGTCCGCGCCGACACTCGCGAGGCCTTGCTGGAGGGTCGCTTCCACGTCATCGAGATCAATCTCTTCCTGCCGATGCCGATCAACCTCCTCGACGTGCGCTACACCGTGGCCGAGCGCTGGCGCTTCATCCGTCGCGCGATGATGGCGCTGGCCCGCTCGACCAAGCTGATCGACCCGGTCGCGCGCGAGAAGGCGATCTTCACGCGGATGATGTTCTACGGCGGCAAGCGACCCACTGCCCTCGCCGAGTGGCTCGAGGGCGCGCGCGATCGACTCTTCGGCACGCGGTACGCCGGCGTGACCGGCATAGACCGGCTGCCGCCGACCGACCGCCCTGCCCCGCCGACGGCGCGAGCGGCGGACCGACCGCGCCGTCGCCGGGCGCGATCGACTGCGCGCGACGTGACGCGTGCCCGTAAACGCGTGCCGGAGAGCACCGACGCATGAGCTTCGCCCTGGCGCGGCGACCGAAGGCCTGGCTGTATGCGTGGATCAGCAAGACCTTCATGGCGGGCTGCAGCAACTACAACTCGCTCTCGGTCAGGAAGGGCAGCCGCTCCAAGCGCCAGGCGCGCGAACGGTTCGCGGCCCATGACATCCCGCATGCCAGGGGCGAGGTCTTCATCAATCCGCTCGCTGCCATGCGCTTCGCCCGAGAGCACGGCTTTCCGCTCTGCGTGAAGCCGAACGTCGGCGGCTTCTCCCGCGGCAGTCATTTCCCGATCGAGTCGATGGGCGAACTCCGCCGGGCAGCGTTCATGGTGAAGGCGTGGTGGCCGACCAGCATCGTCGAGCAGTACCTGGAAGGGGCCAACTACCGCGTGCTCGCGACCGCAGACGAGATCGTGTCGGTAATCCGTCGCTACCCGCCGTTCGTCGACGGTGACGGCAGCCGGACCGTCGCGCAGCTGATCGACGCCGAGAACGCCACGCGCGAGACGATGGGGCTCTATCCGACCATGCACCCCATCGGCAAGGAGCAGCGCAACGTCGACCATCTCGCCGAACATGGCCTCACCCTGGACTCGGTGCCCGAGCCCGGCCGCCGCGTCACCTTGTTCCATCGCGTCGCGCTCGCACCGGGCGGCATCGTCGAGACCATCGACCGGGTCGCCATTCCCGACGTCAACCGCGAACTGTTTCTCCGCGTCGTGCGCGCCTTCGACGCCAACCTGTTCGGCATCGACGTGATCTTCGAGCGCGGTATCGAGATTCCCTACACCGAGCAGCGCTGCATCTTCCTCGAGGTGAACTCGCGGCCCTACACGCGCATGCACGCCTTCCCGCGGCGCGGCGAGGCGGACGACCTCGAGGCCTTCCACGCACGCATGGACGCGCTGGACATCCCCGACCGGGACGTTTTCTGAGCACGGGCGATCGCGGGCGCCTGTTCCACCGCTTCCTCGGCGCCCACTCCCTGCTGATCGGTCTCCTGCCGTTCTTCGTGCCGGTGTACCTGTGGGAGCGCGGACTCGACCTGGCCGGACTTTGCCTGCTGCTCGGGGTCTCGGGGCTCGCCTTCTCCGCGGCGCTCGGGCCCTGGCAGCGGATCGCGCGAGAGCGGCCGCTCTCGCGACTGATCGCGTACACCTTCGTGTTCGAACTCGCCCTCGTCGCCGCCGTGCTGTTCGGCGGCGCACTGCTGGGCGGTGACGTGTCGGACGGGGGCGCGAGCGCCGTCGCCGCGCTCGTCGCCATCGTCGCGGTCGGCGTCGCCAACGGCGTCTACAACGCCTTCTTCTGGAGCACGCAAAGAACCCTGTTCACCGGCCTCGGCTCGGGTGATGGCGACACGGGGCGTCGATACGGCAACCTGCAGATCGTCGTCGCGGTGTTCCTGAAGGTCGGGATCCTGATGGGCGGCCTGCTGATCGATGCGGGCATGGCGGGATGGGTGCTCCTCGCCTCGGCGGCGGTCGGTCTGCTCGCGACACGCGGACTCGCCCGCGACACGGGCAGCACACCGCTGCACGACGAGCCGGCCGTCGGCTGGCGCGAAGCGCTCGGCCGTCGCGACGCTGAACGCTCGGCGGCGGTATTCGCGGTCGACGGGCCGTTCCTTTACCTGGAAAGTCACTTCTGGACGCTGTCGCTGTTCCTGCTCGTGGCCGAGGATCACTCGCGGCTCGGCTTCGTCGTCGTGGCGCTCGGTATCGTCTTCGCCCTGCTGTTCCTGCTGATCAAGAACCGCATCGATCGCAGCGCCATCGAGGGGATCTACCGCGCGAGCGTCGCGCTGTATGCACTGTCGTGGCTGCTGCGGGCCGCGGTACCCGACGGTGATGCGGGCGCCTTCGCTCTCGCGCTGCTGATCGCCGTGACGTTCTGCTCGTCGCTGTTCCGACTCGCCTTCAACAAGCGCTTCTTCGACGTCGCGCGCGCACACGGCACACCGGTCAGCTACCTGATGATCAAGAGTCACGCGTCTCAGCTCTGGCTCGCGGCCGTCTTCCTGCCGCTGGGCGTGTTGCTGCACATCTGGGCGTTCGCGCCGAACGCTGCGCTGAACGTCGTCTATCTCGCCGCCGCGGTGCTCTCGCTGGTCTATCTCCGCTACCGTCGGCCGGCGGCGAGTCAGGGCTGAGCGACGCGTCGAGTCGTCACGAACCCTGTGCTAGTCTGCGCCACGCCCGCACCCGGACGCCAGCATGTCGGACACCGCGCCCTCGCCCATCACGCCTCCCGCGGTCGAGCCCGTCTCGTTCACCGACCCGGACGCGGCCGTCGCGCGTCTGGTCGAGATCTACGAACGCAACACCGTGTTCCTGCGGGCGGCCTTCGCGAGCTACCTCGACGGTGAACCGGTACGCGGCCGGCATCGCGCGTTCTACCCCGAAGTGCGCTTCCGCAACGACACCTATGCCCGCGTCGACTCGCGCCTGTCCTACGGCCATGTCGACGACCCCGGTCTGTACAGCACGACCATCACGCAGCCCGCGCTCTTCAAGGGCTACCTGACCCATCAGCTCGACCTGCTCATCAGGAATCACGGCTCCAGCGTGGAGATCGGCGAGTCGAGCGTGCAGATCCCGCTGCATTTCGCACTGGAGGCCGGTTCGCCCCTGTCGGCGAAGAACCCTCAGGCGCTGAGTGCTTCATTGCGCGACGCCTTCGACGTGCCGGACATCTCGCACGTCAACGACTACATCGTCAACGGCACGCACGAGCTGTCGCCCGGCGCACCGATGCCGCTCGCGCCGTTCCCGGCGCAGCGGGTCGACTATTCCCTGCACCGCCTCGTGCACTACTCGGGCACCGCGCCCGAGCACTTCCAGAACTACGTGCTGTTCACCAACTACCCGTTCTACATCGACGAGTTCTGCCGTCTCGCCCGCGAGCGCATGGCGGCGGGCGACGAGGCGTACACGATGTTCGTCGAGCCGGGCAACGTCGTCACCCGGTGCGGTGCGAACATGCCCGAGTCCGGCACGCCGCCGCCGCGCCAGCCACAGATGCCGGCTTATCACCTCGTTGCACCGAAGTGCAAGGGCATCACGCTGATCAACATCGGCGTCGGGCCGTCGAACGCCAAGACCATCACCGACCACGTCGCCGTTCTGCGGCCGCACGCCTGGCTGATGCTCGGCCACTGCGCGGGGCTCAGGAACACCCAGGCGCTCGGCGACTACGTGCTCGCCCACGCCTACGTTCGGGAGGACAAGGTGCTCGACAACGACCTGCCCGTGTGGGTCCCGATCCCGGCCCTGGCCGAGGTCCAGCAGGCGCTCGAGGCGGCGGTGGCCGAGGTAACCGGACTCGATGGCTTCGAACTCAAGCGCATCATGCGGACGGGCACCGTCGCCTCGGTCGACAACCGTAACTGGGAGCTCCAGGATCAGCGCGAGCCGGTGCGCCGGCTATCACAGTCGCGTGCCGTGGCGCTCGACATGGAATCGGCGACCATCGCGGCCAACGGCTTCCGCCTTCGCGTGCCCTACGGGACGCTGCTGTGCGTGTCGGACAAGCCGCTGCAGGGCGAACTCAAGCTACCCGGCATGGCCTCGAAGTTCTATCGAGACCAGGTGGCACAGCATCTCGAGATCGGCATGCTCGCGCTCAAGAAGATGAGCGAGATGAAGTCCGAGCGGCTGCACTCCCGAAAACTCAGGAGCTTCTTCGAGACCGCCTTCCAGTAGCGTCAGCCCGCCCGACGTCCAGGCCTCGACGCCGGCGGTGCGGGCGACGATCGCCGGCACGCCGGCAGACGCGGCCCGTGCCCGGCACGCGCCGATCATCGGGCATCCATCTTGCCTACCGGGTCCATGGTCGACATGCTAATGCGGCGCGCAAGTGCGCGATTCGGAGTCTTGCCGGGCCTGCTCGCGGGTGCGGCTGCACTGACGGGCTGCGAGGCGCAGTTCCCGGCGGATGTCGAGGTGTCGGGTACCGCCCCACCGACGCTCGGGAGCGCCACCTCCAGCGCCGCGGTGGAATGGCCGGTCGCGAGCGCCGGGCCGGCGGATTCGCCGCCGATACCGACGGCCGGCGAGCCCGATCCGGCGGGCGTGTCCGGCCTGCCCGCGCAGTCGCCGTCGTCGTCCGAGACAGGCCGCCCTCCTCCGGAATCGTCCGACGGGACATCGGCGCCATCGACGACGGCGCCGGCCGCGGCACCGGCTCCGGCCCCGGCCCCGGCCGCGGCCTCGGCCCCGGCTGCGGCTGCGGCTGCGGCTGCGGCTGCGGCTGCGGCTCCGGCTCCGGCACCGGCACCGGCGGAGATGCCGCTGCAGGTGCCCGACGATCTGTTCGTTCGCGACGACTACGGCGCGCTGGACGTCGTTCGACTCGACGTTCGCACCGACACCGCGAGCGGCGTCTGCGATGCGGACGATCTCTCCGGCTGCACGCTGGACGACGTGCTGGCCGACACCGACGCCGACGACGTGCTGAAGGTCACGATTCCCGTGCATTTCAGCGGAGAGGGCTACGACGACGACGGCTCGTCGAGCAACGCCGACTTGCGGCAACGGGGCGCGACGTCTCGGCAGGCACCTCAGAAGTCGTTCAGGGTCAAGCTGGAGAAACGGGTGGCCCGGTGGCGCGGCGAGCGCCGCCTGCAATTGAACAAGCATCACTTCGATCGGTCGCGCATTCGCAACAAGGTGAGCTTCGACCTGATGAGCGCCTTGCCCGAACTGCCCTCCTCACGCACTCAGTTCGTGAACCTGTGGATCGACGACGGTCGCGGGCCGGTCGACCATGGGCTCTTCACGCACGTGGAGGCAGCCGGCAAGGAGTTCCTCGAGAACCGGGCCTGGCATCCCGAGGACCGCATCTACAAGAGCGAGTCCTTCCGGTTCTCCGCAGCTGATCTCGAAGCCGTGGCAGTGGACGACGAGGGCGAGCCAAAGGATCTCGAGCGTTTCGAACGGCGACTGGAGATCGAGACCGGGAAGGATCATTCCCGGCTGGTCTCCATGCTGCAAGCGCTCGACGATCCCGAGCAGGACTTCGCGACCGTGTTCGAGCGCCACTTCGATGCCGACAATGTCCTGGCCTGGGTCACCGTCAATTTCCTGCTCGGGCAGAAGGACGCGACGACCCATAACTTCTACCTGTACAACCCGGTCGATTCGGAGACGTTCTACTTCATGCCCTGGGACTACGACGCCACCTTCTACATCGAGACCGAACTGGCGGACGACGGTTTCACCGAGGATCAGCTCGAAGACCGATTGAGCTACGGCTATGCCCGCGGCGCCAAGAGCGTGCTGCTCGACAACTTCTATCGACTACCGGGTACCCACGACGCCGTCCTCGCCCTGGCCGATCGCCTGCGCGCGGTCGAACTGTCGGACGAGACCCTGGCGCGCGTGATCGGCGACCGCGCACGCGTGGCGCGACCCTTCGTCATGCGTTCACCGGACGACGAGTTCGTGCCCAACATCGACAGCGTCACACGCTACGACGACGTCATCCGGCAGCTTCCGACCTACGTCGCCGCCAACGCCGCATCACTGCGGAACGACTTCGGCATCCCGCTGCCACCCGTCCTGCAACCCCCGGTCACGGAAGGGGAGACGACCGTCTTCGCGTGGCGCCCGGCCTTCGACGTGACCGGTCACACGCTGACCTACGACCTCGAGGTATCGACGTCCGGAGACTTCGCGAGCGATGACGTGGCCTATTCCGTCTTCGGCCTGCCTGACGCTCGACACGAGGTGACTCACACCGCTCCGAGCGACGAGTTGCCCGCGGGCACGCTGTACTACCGGGTCATCGCTCGATCCTCGCAGGACCCGAAGCGCTTTTGGCAGGTGGGCTCCAACAAGGAGACCAGGGATGGCCAGGTATTCCGGGGGCAGGTCGAATTCTCGGTTCCATAGTGCACCGGTCGAACGGGCGGCACGCTCGGTAAACGTCGCTGGCCGATCGGGAAGACGATCCGGCAAGCGCCACGTTCAGCCGAACGGCTACCGTCCTCCGGCCTCGGCGGCACCGGTCCCGTTCGAGCGGACCGCCGATGTCCGGTCCGGCGGCGCCTTCCGAACCACCTCGGCCGGCCGAGCGAACAACGCGCGCCGCCTGGCCTCCCGCAGATCACTGGCGATCATCTCGGCGCACAGGGTGCGGGTGTCGATGCGCGGCTCCCAGCCGAGTTTCTCCCGCGCCTTGGTCGGGTCTCCGAGCAAGGTCTCCACCTCCGCCGGTCGGAAGTAGCGCGGGTCGACCTGCACGATCACGTCCCCGACCGTCACGCCGGGTGCCAGATCGCCCTCGATGCGCGTCACCACGGCTTTCTCCTCTGCCCCCTCGCCCTCGAAGGCGAGCGTCAGGCCGAGTTCTTCCGCACCCCATTCGATGAAGGTGCGCACGCTGTACTGCTTGCCGGTGGCGATGACGAAGTCGTCCGGCGCGTCCTGCTGGAGCATCATCCACTGCATCAGCACGTAGTCCTTCGCGTGCCCCCAGTCGCGCAGCGCATCCATGTTGCCGATGTACAGGCAACCCTCGTTGCCTTGGGCGATGTTGGTCAGCGCGCGGGTGATCTTCCGGGTGACGAAGGTCTCTCCCCGGCGCGGCGACTCGTGGTTGAACAGGATGCCGTTGCAGGCATACATGCCGTAGGCCTCGCGGTAGTTGATCGTGATCCAGTACGCGTACATCTTCGCCACCGCGTACGGCGAGCGTGGGTGAAACGGCGTGGTCTCGGTCTGCGGGGTCTCCTGAACCAGCCCGTACAGCTCGGAAGTGGAGGCCTGGTAGAAGCGTGTGGTCCGTTCCATGCCGAGGAAGCGGATCGCCTCGAGCAGCCGCAGCGTGCCGATCGCGTCCACGTCCGCGGTGTATTCCGGCGCCTCGAAGCTGACCGCGACGTGCGACTGGGCGGCCAGGTTGTAGACCTCGTCGGGGCGCGTGAGCTGGAGGATGCGCGTGAGATTCAGCGAGTCGGAGAGGTCGCCGTAGTGCAGCGTGATGCGCGGGTCGTCCGCGTGCACGTCGTCGTAGAGGTGATCGATGCGCTGCGTGTTCAATTGCGACGCTCGACGCTTTATCCCGTGAACCTCGTAGCCCTTGTCGAGCAGCAGCTCCGCGAGGTAGGAGCCATCCTGGCCGGTGATGCCCGTGATCAACGCGACTTTAGACATGGCGTTCCTTCTCCTTCGGAATCGGGTGGCGATCGGACGACGAGACGTCGGTCCGGGATTGGCGACTCACGCCGGGACGCCCGGTTCGCGCGCCGGGTGCGACATCGTCGACGATATCCGCGAGCGTATCGACCAGCGCGATGGAGGGAGTCCAGCCCGTCGCCGCCTGCAGCTTCTCGAAGGAGCCTTCGATGACCGGCGCCTCGTTCGGTCGCACGAGCGTCGGATCGGTGCGCTGCTCGAGCTCCACCCCGACGATCCCTGCACAGGCGGAAAGCAGGGTCGAGAGCCGGGTGCTCGTCCCGCTGCAGACGTTGTAGGCCTCGCCGGCCATTCCCTGGTCGAGAAGCAGCTCGTAGGCGCGGACCACGTCTCGCACGTCGAGAAAGTCGCGAGCGAGCGTGACGTCGCCGGTGCTCACGACCCGCTCGCCCGCCGGCCGCTCGGCGAGCGCGGCGAGTCGGGCGACGAACGAGGGGACGACGAAGCGCCGATCCTGGCCCGGTCCGATATGGTTGAACGAGCGCGTCATGACGACATCGAGCCCGAAGCTTCTGTGGTACATCCGCGCGAGCAGCTCCTGCGCATCTCGGGCGATCGCGTACGGCGACTCGGGGTTCCGGGCCTGCGTCTCGAGGATGGGCAGGGCGGTCCGGTCGACGTTGCCGTATTGCTCCGACGAACCGACCGACAGCACGCGGCAGGGGCGCTCGCCCGGTCGCTCGCAGCGCCGCACCGCCTCGATCAGGTGGAGAAAGCCCGTCGTGTTTTCGACGAAGCTCGCGACCGGATCGTGCCAGCTCTGGCCGACGCTGCTGCGGGAGGCGAGATGGACCACGCGGTCCGGGCGCACACGCTCGAGCACGTCGACGATCTCGTCGACCGACCCGAGATCGCTCGCGAACACCTGGACGAGTCGGGCATCACCCTCGCCGCTGCGGGTGAGTCCGTAGACCGCGTCACCGGATCGCTCGAGCCGATCGAGGAGATGCCGACCGACGAAGCCGCCGACACCGGTGACGAGCGTCTTCACGAGCGCCGTCCGACCGGACCGTTCACTGGCTGACCGGCACGGCGTCAGGCACGCTCTCGATCGGCGCCGTCGTTCCGGACGCGACGGCTTCGGGCACCGTGTCGTACCCCTTGAAGCGGACCGCGAGATCGCACAGGCGTCGATAGAAGTGCGGCGTGAACGACTGCAGCGTCTGCATCACGCACTTCTTCATGCTCGCCGGGCCGTACAGGCCGACGCGCCAGACTTCCTTCAGCGACTGCCACGGCGTGGCGTGGGCGGTGAGCCGCGAGCGCCAGAACGACAGGTAGCCGAGCCACGCCCTTTCCGACATGTCGGAGCGCAACGATTCCATCCACGCGAAGAAGGCGAGCTGCTCGGGATTGGCCTCGCGGTCGAAGGCCGACGCCTGCGAGAGACGACCGGGCTCGTACGGGTCGTAGTAGATCGTCGTGGGCTCGTCGAGCATCTTCATCGGCACGCCGGACCGCCAGACGTCCACGGCGAACTTGGTGTCGTCGACGAAGGATATCTCCGCGGTGAACGGGTGCGCGCGCGCGATGTCGACCGCGACGACCGTGCTGGTGGGGTGGATCCAGCCCTTCTCGTAGAAGAGGTAGTCGTAGATGGACTCGTCCGCGCCAAGGCCTCGGGACGGCTTCAGCCAATACTTGCCCACCCCGCGATCGACCACGTTCTGGCTGTAGAACAGCGTGCCGGGTTCGGCCTGAAGCCGCGAATGGCAAAGTTCCAGCTTGGTGGGCAGCCACTCGTCGTCGGCGTCGAGAAAGGCGATGAAGCGCCCCTTGGCGAGCCGTACGCCGGTGTTGCGTGCCGCACCGGCCTTGCCGGCGTGATCGAGCACGAGTTCGATGTCGAGACGATCCCGATAGGGTGCGACGGCCGCCGTCATGTCATCGGTGGACTTGTCGTCGTCGACGATGACGATCTCGAAGTCCCGGAAGGTCTGCGCCAGGCAGGAATCGAGTGTCCGATGAATCGTCTTCGCCCGGTGGTAGGACGGGATGACGACGCTGAAGAACGGCTGATTCATGGGCGGGGACTGCCGATTCGCGAGGGAAGGGACGAGCCGATACGCGGCGCATGGAGCGGATGGATGCGCGCGAGGACGGCAAGGTGCTGCCGTCGACGGACCGCCGGCGGATCGACGATTCCTGCCGGCCGGACATGTCGACTCGGTCATCCCCGCCGCTGCGCGAAGTTTAGATCATTGCGAAAGGGATGGGCGCTGCACCGGACGACCAGGCGCCGTACCGACCCGGAACGGATGACTCGGTCACGGGACGACGGGCCACGAGAACGACGTCTCCACGGTCGGCGTGCGGCAGACGTCACTGTCTGCCTGACCCCCCGAAGCCGAACGGGCCTCGCAAGCCGGCATTCCGGACGACCTTCACGCCTCCCGCAGCAGACGCCCGGTCAGCGCCAGGTATACCGCATCCACGAAGGTTCGGCCGAGCCGGGCGCTTCGCTCCGGCGACCAGCCCGTTCCCGGCCGGGGGGTGTCGGCGGTGTCCTTGAACGGCATCTCGAGCGTGACGGCGAGGCCGCCGTGCGCGATCGCGGCCTGGTTGCTGGCGTAGGCGGGGTTGGCCTGCCCCGGCCGAGCGCGCGGGTAGCCGTGTTCCATCTGGAAATCGGGGTTCAGGGCCATCAACGTGCGCTTGAACGCGATCAGTTCGGCGTCGCGGGTCTCGCTCCAACCGGGCACCCCTTCGGTACCGGCGATGAAGTTGTAAGGCAGTGCCTCTTCGCCATGAATGTCCAGCGCGAGATCGACGCCGGTCTCCGCCATGCGGCGGCGCACGTGAAAGACCTCGGGGCTGCGCGTCAGCGACGGCTCGGCCCATTCGCGATTGAGGTTGGCGCCGGCGGCGTTGGTCCGGAGATGCCCGCGGAAGGTGCCGTCGGGGTTCATGTTGGGCACGACGTGAATGTCGGCAAGCGCTCGCAGCGCGCGGCTTGTCGCGTCGTTCGGATCCAGCAGACGCTCGAGCCAGCCTTCCATCCACCATTCGGCCATGGACTCGCCGGGATGCTGGCGGGCGATCGCCCAGACCTGCCGCCGATCGCCGGACGCCGGTACATCCGTCGTCGCCGGGGTGCCGCCTGCCGACGGCGGGAACGGGCCGATGTGGAGACCGTCGAGCGCGCGGCCCTCGACGGTATCGCCGAGTCGCTCGAGCGTGACGCCGGGCCCGACGGCACAACGGCCGATCAATTCGTCGTGGCGAGCGAGCGTATACGGCGCGAAGTAGGCGAACCAGACCACATCGTGACAGGGCCCGATCTGCCAGGACAAGCACTTGCCGTCGTATACCGACGGCGTGCGGTACCAGTGCACGCGATCGACGGAAGTCGCGACATCGTAGTTCGCCCACCCGGCCGGATAGGTGGACTCCGACGCGTTCTCGATGATGACGCGACAGCCCCGCTCGCGGGCACCGTCGAGGCGGAAGTGGAACCACTGCAGGAAGTCTGAGTCGCGGTCCGGGCGGATGGCGAGTCGGACGTCGATTCCCTCGATGGATCGAACGAGGATGTTGCCGCTGTCGAAGGCGCTGTCGATCGATGGGGTCATGCCCCGAAGGATCGCACAGTCGTCCGGGGGCGTGGCCCGCCGGGAGACATCGAACCGACCCCCAAAACGCAAGAAGGGCCGAGAGCGCTTCCGCTCGCGGCCCCGTCGGGCTGAATCGAAACTCGAAGCGGAGTGTCCCGAACCGGGACACTCCTGTCACTCGATCAGTCGCCGAAGACGTACAGCGTCGGGCCGGAGGTCGTCGCGACAAGCTCGGCGTCGAGGTCGTTGACGGTCAGCGAATCACCTTCACCGGCGAGCACGAACGTCAGGTTGCCACCCGCGGTGCCGTCCGGACCGCTGAAGCTCGTGTACGTGCCAGCCGGAGCGGGTCCGCCCGGTACGTTGCCCGGTGCCTCGGTCACGGTATAGGCCAGGATCGACGTGACGTCGGCCTGGTATGCCGAGTTGCGCGGGGCGAAGACGATCTGCGATCGATTGCCGGCGTCATCCGCCTGAAGCGACTGTGCACGGTCACCGACGACAGCGGCGATCATGGACAGATCATCGTCGTTCTCGAGCGCGGCGAGCGTGGAGCCTTCCGCACCCGAGGCACCGCCGTCGTTTCCGTCGTCTCCGTCGTCTCCGCCATCTACGTCGGTACCGCCCATCGCCGGTGCCGCCGGCGCGTCGAGCACCGTGTCGATGATGTAGACCACACCGTTGCTGGCGGAGTCCACCGCCTGGCCGATCGCGACGGTGGCGTCACCGTTCATGATGACCGCGGCGCCGGTGCCATCGTCCATGACGGTCAGATCCGCACCTTGTGCGGTCGTCAGCGTCTGCGGAAGCGTCTGGTCGGTGCTGCTGTTGTAGACCGTGTTCGGGACGACGTGGTAGACCAGCACGTTGCGTACGGCCGCCTCGCGATCCTCTTCCGGAATCGCGCTGAGATCGAGCGCGGCAAACGCCGCGTTGTCCGGCGCGAACACCGTGAACGTCTTCGTCTCGTCGTCGAGCAGGTCCACGAGGTCCGGGTAGTCGCCGAGCGTCTCGACCAGCGAGCTGAGATCTTCGACGCCTTCCGTGACCACGCCATCGTTGTCGGCCCCGCGAGCGAGGTCGATGATGCTGTTGCCGCTCATCGTCGCCGTCGGGGACGCGACGGGATCTGTTCCACCGGTCCCCATGCCGGCGTCATCCGTGCCGGCGTCGTCCGTGCCGGCGTCGTCCGTACCGGCGTCATCCGTACCGGCGTCATCCGTGCCGGCGTCATCCGTGCCGGCGTCATCCGTACCGACCGTCGTCATGCCGCCCGTCGCCGTGCCGCCCGTCGCCGTGCCGGCCGTCGCCGTGCCGCCCGTCGCCGTCGTGGTGTCGTCATCGTCGTCCGACGAGCAGGCGCTCATCGCGACCGAGGCGGCGATGATCGAAAGTGCGAAATATTTCTTGAGAGCCATTCAGATCGTTCCTCTTGGTGAATGAAAGTCTGTCCAGCACGGCAGCGGTGACACCGATGCATGCCGCAGCTGGAACCTCGTCAGCGGGTTCCTGTACGCGAATGCTAGTAGATTCCCTGAAGAAACCAACCGAGGTGTACGCACTACAATGCTTCACTGCCGTCGGCCGGGACCGTCGAGCTCGCCTGTGGACGCCGCGCATCGTAACCGACGCGAGGGCGGAAACCACAAGACCGAGCACCACGATGGGGTCATGGAGACCGCCGCCGCTTGCCTACCGATCCAAACCGTTGAATCAACGTTTATTTTAGGACGGTATTCCCACCATTGCAATCGCGCCACGCCACTCGGCCATGGCGGAAGGCTCGAAGGGGCCGCCATGCGCGTCACGTTCTCGACAGGTTGCGCGCTAACCGACAGAATCCAGCGGCGGAAAGGGATGCGCGATCCGTGGCGTGCGAGCGCGTCCTCGCGATTCACCCCCGGGAGCGTGACGGTCGCGCGGGGCGCCGGGCCCGGCAGCCGCGGGGATCATGGCCACCAGCGCTCGAACGACCGACGACGAGATCGCGCGTGAGCGTGGGCGATGCCGACCGCGTCGAGGACGCCGGAAACTCACGCGTGTCGCGGCGTCTGCGCCGCATGAGGGACGTCGCCGCGGATCGCGGCGCGCGGGCCTTTCTCGTGCTCGAATGCGCGCCGATCGACGACCCCGGCCCGTTCGTCGCCACCGAGTGCGCGCCGCGCGACGTCGACCGGGCGGACCGCGTGGCGGCACGGCTCGGCACGGAGCACACGGTGCTCGTCCACGACGCCCGCGAACGGCTCGACCCGGGCCTGCTCGCCGCGGAGGCCGGGACGGTGCCGGCGGGCGGCGCGCTCGTGTTGCTGACGCCCGCCCTCGCCGGCTGGGCCGAGGCGTCGCCGTGTCGGCGCTTCGTTGCACGGCTGGTCCGGCAACTGCGGGCCTTCCTCTGTGAAGAGCCGGCGATCATCTGCCGGACGGCGCTTCGGCAGAAGGATCTGATCGAGCTGGCGCTGGATGGCGATGCGTTTTCGGCGATCGATCTGCAGACACGCCTCCGCCCCGCTGCCGAACCCGAACCGGGCGCGCTCGTCGTGGACGCGGATGCGCAGACCGGGCAGGACCGCCTTCTGCAGCAGGCGGCGAGGCACCTCCGCGGCGATGCGCGCGCGCTCATCGTCATCGAAGCGCCGCGCGGCCGCGGGAAGTCGGCGCTGCTCGGGCGGCTGTCCGCCGGTCTCGCCCGCGATGGCGTGGAGCATCGGATATGCGCCGTCAGGCGGTCCGCGCTCGGCGTCCTGGTCCGACATCGTGGCGACGCCACGGACGCGTCCGTCGAGCTTCCGTTCATCGCACCGGACGCGGCAGCGCTGACGTCCGGGGACGTGTTGCTGGTGGACGAGGCGGCGAGCCTGCCGCTGCCCGTCATCGAGCGGCTGCTGGGACGTTGGTCGCGGCTGGTGCTCGCGAGCACCACGGCGGGCTACGAAAGCAGCGGTCGGGCATTTGCCCTGAAACTGCCCGCGCTGTTCGATCGGGCGCGTCCCGGATGGCTCCGCCTCGCACCGACCGAGCCCCTGCGATGGCGGAACGGCGATCCGCTCGATCGCTTCATCACCCGCGTGCTTGCCCCGGCCACATCGACCGCCGGCGCGGTAGACCGCCCGTTGCCGGCAGGCTGGCGACACGCACCGGCCCGCGAGCAGGATCGCGAGGCACTGGCGGTCGATGAATCGAGCCTCGCCGCGCACGTCGGCTTGCTGGTGTCCACGCACTACCAGAGCACGCCGCTCGATCTCGCGCACCTGCTCGACGCGCAGAACCTTCGTCTGTGGTCGATTCAGCAGGACGACACCGTCCTGGCCGCCGCGCTGGTCGCCGTCGAATCCGGCGTGCCCGCGCGCCTGCATGAGGCGGTGATGACCCGTCGCAGACGGCTCCCCCACGATCTTCTGCCGCAGCTGCTTGCCCAGTGCGCGGACCGCGACGACGCGCTCGATGCAGCGCTCGCACGGGTCGTGCGCATCGCCGTCCGCCGTGACGCCCGACGCGACGGTCTGGCCAGCCGCCTGCTGAAGAGGATCGTCGATGACGTCGCCGACGATGTGGAAGGCGTGGGCGCGAGCTTCGGGGAGTCGTCGGCGAGCCTCGCGCTGTGGTCGACGAACGGCTTCGACGTCTTCCATCGCGGCTATCGACACAACCCGCGAAGCGGCCGGCGTTCGATCGCCGTGCTGGCCGCGACCTCCGGACGGGTGGCCGCCGTGCTCCACACGGCGACGGCGATCCACCATGACAACCATGGCCGCGAGCACGGCGCCGAGCCGGGACACGAGCGCGCGGTATCGCCGAACGCGTCGCGCATGGCGGCGAGCGCGCTGCACGTGGTCGCCTCGCCGGCTCACGATGCGGCGTTGCTCGTGCGATTCGCGAGCGGTCAAAGAAGCCTGTGGGACACGCGCGGTGCGCTGCGACGGCTGCTGCATCGGCCAGGCGACGAGATCGACCGTTCCTCGCCCGACAGTGAACTCGTCCGCTGGCTGCAAGCACTCGGCAGCGACGTGCCCCACGGTCGTCGTGCGCGCGAATCGCGGCTGCGGGAGCGGATCGCCTCGCGCGTCGAGTCGCTACGCACGGCCGCACGTTGAGGTCAGTCGTCGGCGCTCGAACCCGGCGCGCCCGCCGAGCCATCCGCCGCGGCGACCGGCGGCCGACGCGAGGCACAGGTCGCCTGGCCGTCGTGGCGCGCGTACTGCGTGCAGACCGTGCCGAGGCGGAACCCGAACTTCCTGACCTGGGTCAGATCGTGCAGGCTGCCGTCCGGCTGAAGCAGCATCAGGTCGTCGAAGTCGAAGCGCGGTGAGCTGCCGTTCGTGGTCGCCACCCGCATCGCGTAGTGCATCGCGAGCGCGTTGCCCTTCACCTGTCCCCGCGCGCGGTCGACGAGCGATTCGGACTCGGCGAGGAACTGCCCGTCCGCATCGATGAACACCCGCCACACGCGATGCTCGGTCACGCCGTCGCAGAAGTGCAGGGTCTCGTCGAGCACGAGGCACTCGCCCTCCAGGCGACCGACGAAGTCACCGCAGAAATGGCGCCGGGGCCTGCCGAAGCGATCGGCGAACCAGCCGGACGCTCGAACATGGCCGCCGAAGTACGCTCGGAAGTCGAAGGTCGGCGCGTCTCTCGCCACGTCCTCGAGCCGCATGGCTGCTGCCTCCTGCCATCGTTTGTCAGGGACGCTACGCCGCTCTTGGAATCGCGGATCACACGCTCGGGCGACGGACCAGTCTGAGAAGCCCGACGTCGGTGCTGCCGAAGCGGAATCCGGCCTCGCAGTAGGCGAGATAGTAACGCCACATGCGGATGAAACGGTCGTCGAAGCCCTGGGCGAGCACCTCGCGGCTCACCTGTTCGAAGCGTTCGCGCCAGCGCTCGAGCGTCAGGGCGTAGCTCATTCCGAACCACTCGGTGCGTTCGACATCGAAGCCCGCCGCGTCGGCCAGCTGGTGCAGGTGGGTCTTGCTGGGCAGCATGCCGCCCGGGAAGATGTATCGCTGGATGAAGTCGGGGCTCGCCCGATACGTCTCGAACCGCTCCTCGAGGATGGTGATCACCTGCAGCACGGCGGTGCCACCGTCTTCCACCAGATCACCGAGCTTGTCGAAGTAGGTGCGCCAATAGCGCTCCCCCACCGCCTCGAACATCTCGATGGAGACGACGTGATCGAACCGGCCGTCGACCAGCCGGTAGTCGCGGTGCTCGAAGCTCGTGCTCCCTGCCGTGCCGTCGACCGAATGCCGCGCGCCCGCCCACGCGAGCTGCTCGTTCGAGAGCGAGATGCCGCTGACGTGACAGCCCTCCTCGGTCGCGAGCCGATGCGCCATGGCGCCCCAGCCACAGCCGATCTCCAGCACGCGCGCGCCGGGCTCCGGGGCGAGCAGGGCACTCACTCGGCCGAGCTTCGCCCGCTGCGCGTCGGCGAGCGACTGCTCTTCGTCCTCGAACACGGCCGACGAGTAGTTCATGCCCTCGTCCAGCCAGAGCTTGTAGAACTCGTTGCCCAGGTCGTAGTGGAAGGCGATGTTGCGTCGGCTTCCCCGCTCGGAATTGCGGTTCAGGGCGTGACGCACGGTGTTGACCGCCCGCGCGAAACGGCTGCCGCTCGTCGCGTCCGCGATCGCGCGCTCGTTGCGCATGATCAGCGAGAACAGGTCGACGAGGCTGTCCGCGCTCCAGTCGCCGCGCAGGTAACTCTCGGCAAAGCCCACCTCCCCGCCCATCATCATTTGCCGGACGGGCCGGAAGTTGTGAAAGATCACGTGCGCGTCGTGACCGGGCTCGGTCGAGTGACTGCCGTGCCGGGTCGCCGAGCCGTCCGGCCAGGTGATCGTCAGCTGCCCCTGGGAGATGCCCGAGAGCACGCGATCGAACCGCTTGCCGAGCAGGCTGCCGAGCAGCTGTTGCAGGCGGAAGCGCAGCGGCGTGGCCGGGAAGTCTCCGCGGTCGTCGGTGTCTGACATGGTCTCTCGCGATGAAACGTGGGGAGCGAACGATAGGGGACGGGATTCAGGAACGGCGCTGGCCGAGGTCGGCAGCATCGTCGCTCGCCTTCGGTTGGTGGGCGAACAGCGGCACGCGCTTCACCCAGAGTTTCAGCGCTTCCCAGTGAATGCCGGCGAACACCTTGAACGTCATGAGCGGACTACGAGCGAGCACACCCAGAAGATGCCCCGTGTCGAGTGGTCGACGCCGGGCGACGTAGCTCGCACTCAGGAAGTGACCGGTCGCGTCGAACACGCGGATGACGACGACCTGCCGCTCGGCGGGCGGTTCCAGACGGAACTCGTAGCGCATGTCCATGTGATTGAAGGGCGAGACGAAAAGCGCCTTGGTGGCGTGCTGGCGGACCTCGCCCGACGCCGGCAGCGCGTCGCGAGCGGGCGCGTGGCTCTCGACGCCTCCGTCCTCGCGCCTGACCGGCAAGGCGTAGGCATGCCGCTCCCCGAAGGTGTTGCGCACCTCGTGCACGATCGCGTAGACCGTTTCCCGATCGTCGAGGCAATAGAACAGGCTCAGCGGATTGAAGGCATACCCGAGCACCCGTGGGTAACAGGACAGGAGAATCCGCGCCGGTGTCTCGTGGATGCCGGCGGCGGCCAGCTCCCGTTCGACGTAACGTGCCAGCGGCAGCCCGTCGCCCGTCCCGAAGTCCGCATCGTGGAAGGCCACCAGATTGAAGCGGTTTCTCGAGAACGGAGCGATGCGCGAGACGAGCGCGTCGATCTCGTCGAGGTCGAGCAGGAGCGAGAACACGCGATAGCGCAGCGCGTGCACGCGAGGACGGGTGCGACGGTGGAATACCTGACCGACGTAGAGGGCGGAGCGGGCGGCAGGTCCGGAAGGGTTCACGCAGCCGCAGCCGGCGAGGTCGCGGGCCGAGCCCTCGCGTCGCCCGCGCCTCTCTCGGGACCGAGCACGATGCGACCGGAAGGGTTATCGACGGTCCACGGTCGCGCACCGCCACCGAGCGCTTCGGCGACGGCGAAGCCGGACTGCACCGCGTCCTCGTGAAAGCCCGCGCCGAACCAGCTGCCGCAGAACCATGTCCGGTGACGTCCCTGCAGGGACCACAGCCGTTGCTGGGCCGCGTGGGTGGCCGGCGTGAAGACGGGGTGAGCGTAGTACGCGGTGCGGATCACCTGCGCCTCGTCGGGCATCGGGTCCGGGTTCAGCGACACGATGTAGTCGGTGTCCGTCGGCAGGCTCTGCAGGCGATTCATCCAGTAACTGACCGACACCGCGTCGCTGGCGCCGGCCCCGGCACGTTCGACGTGATTCCAGCTGCACCATGCCCGTCTGCGCCTGGGCAGGAACGTCGTGTCCGTATGCAGCACGGCCACGTTCGGCTCGTAGGCGAAGGGGCCGAGCAGCGCTTGCTCGAGCGCGTCCGGTTCGTTCAGCACGGCGAGCGATTCGTCGGCATGCCCCGCGAGCACCACGTGATCGGACGCGACCTGCCGTCCGTCGGCCGCGTGCACGACGACGCCCGCCTCTTGGCGCTCGAGCCGGACGACGTCGAACCCGGTCAGGATCGCGCCGCCGGACGATGCGTCGGACCGGCTCATGTCGTTCAGCGACGCCTCGACCGCTTCGACATAGCAGCGGCTGCCACCCGACACCGTGCGCCATTCCGGCCGGCCGCTGACCTGGAGCAGCCCATGGTTGTCGCAGAAGCGGATGAAGGCCGCGGCCGGATAGTCCAGCATGGTCCGTGTCGGGCTGGACCAGACGGCGGCGGCGAAGGGCATGAGGTGGTCGTCGATGAAGGGGCGCGAATAGCCCTTGTCCGCCAGGTACTCCCCCAGGGTTACGGACGAATCGGGAGGGATGTCGGTCCGCGCCTCCCGATAGAAGCGCAGCAGGCCGCGCAGCATCGACCAGTAGCGAGGGCGCAGCAGCAGCGAGGGCTGGGCGAACAGGCCGAGCGGCGGGCCGCCGGCGTACTCGAATCCGCCTGCGTCCCTGGAGACGGCGAACGACATGTCGCTCGGGATGGTGTCGACGCCGAGCGCGCTGAACCAGGCGACGAGGTTCGGGTAGCAGGGCTCGTTGTAGACGATGAAGCCGGTGTCGACGTCGAGCGGTGAACCGTTCGGCCCGGCGCCCGGAACACGCGCCGTGTGCGCGTGCCCGCCGAGTCGCGACGCGCGCTCGAGGAGCGTCACACGATGGCTCCGCGCGAGCAGCCAGGCGGCGGACAGGCCAGCGGCGCCGCTGCCGACCACGGTCACGTGCAGTCGGTCGGGAGGGGTCATCGGGACGGGCACTCGGGCGCAGGGTGTATCAGGCAATTCGCCGAACGACAGGCGTCGGAAGGGCGGCCAGTAAAGTCTACTCGATCGTGTCACGAGCGGTGTGAACGCGCATGCTGTCGCGGTGTCGGACTTCGTGATCCGGCCACCTGCTGCCCTCGTAACCGCCTCCTTCTCCACCCGCCATGGACACACCCTTGTCAGGCCCGTCAGAGACTCGTACCGACGCGGCCGCGACACTCCGCAAGCGCATGGGCGACAACCTCGCCGCCATCGCCCGGGATCGCGACGAAACGGCCTTCGCCGACCTCTACGGCTACTACGCCGGTCGCGTGAAGTCCTTCCTGATGGGCAAGGGCATGAACGAGGACACGGCCGAGGAACTGATGCAGGAGATCATGCTCACGGTCTGGCGTCGCGCGGAGAGCTACGATCCCACGAAGGCCGCCGCGAGCACCTGGCTGTTCACCATCGCGCGCAATCGGCGCATCGACCACTTGCGCGGCAACTCTCGCATCGAGGTCGAACTCGACGACGAGCTGCTGGACATCGAGACCACCGAACACGATCCGCAGGCGCGCTTCGTCAGCGACGCGCAGTCGGCTGCCCTGCTGGAACGAGCGCTCTCCAGACTGCCGCAGGAGCAGCGACAGGTCATGCATCTGTCCTATTTTCGTGGACAATCTCACGGAGCGATCGCACGCTGGCTCGACCTACCCATAGGGACGGTCAAGTCTCGCATCCGACTTGCCATGCAATCCGTACGGTCCTACTTGAAGGAGGAAGGAACCCTCTCCGGTCTCGATGACTTCACCACAGACGAGACGCCCCGTTGATCATGAACATTTCCACCGCGCGGACATGAGCTCGACCACGCATCACCTCACCGACGAGACGCTGCAGGACTACGCCGCCGGCGCGCTCGAGGTCCCGATGGAGACGCTGGTCGCGTGTCACCTGACGCTGTGCGCACATTGTCGCGATCGGTCGGCCTTCGCCGATTCGGTCGGCGGCGCGCTGCTCGACGGCAACGACCCGGTGGCGCCGGTGGAGGCCTCCGCGCGAGACGTGCTCGCGCGCAGCCCGGCCGACGACGGCCGGAGAACGAAACTCGACGGCATCGGGGCGAGCACACCGTCGGTGGCGGGCGTACCGCTTCCGCTTGCCCGACTCCTGCCGACGACACTGGATGCGCTCGACTGGCGTCGCGTGGCCCCGGGGATCCGGCAGTTCAACCTCGGCACCCTTCACCGCCGGCACGGGGCGTTCAAGCTCCTCCATCTCGCCCCGGGGGCGACGTTGAGCGAGCACGGGCACAACGACCGGGAGCTGACCTACGTCGTCAGGGGGTCCTATACCGACGAGATGGGTCGGTTCGGCCCTGGCGACATCGCGGACCTCGACGGCAACGACGAGCATCGTCCCGTCGTCGACTCGGGGGAACCCTGCATCGCGCTGATCGCCTCGCAATCCCCGGTACGATTCAGCGGCATGCTAGGGCGGATCATGCAGCCCTTCGTCGGGATCTGACCCTGACCGACGGCCATCGGTCGTGGCCGTCAGTCGCGGCCGACCATCGCGGCCAGCAATCGCAGCCGACAATCGCGGCCGTCAGTAGCGGCCGTCAGTCGTGACCATGAGCCGCGGCATCGAGCCACCGCTGCGAGTCGCGATCAAGCCTCCCGGTAGCTGCCGTCCAGCACCGCATTCCACCAGGCAGGGTTCGCCAGGTACCAGTCGATGGTCCGCTCGATCCCCTCCTCGAAGGTGATGGACGGCTCGTAGCCGAGTTCTTCCCGAATCTTCGCCGTGTCTATCGCGTATCGGAAGTCGTGTCCCGCACGATCCTCGACGTAGGTGATCAGGTGGGCCGAATCGCTGCCTGCGGTGGACGGACAGGCGGGGTAGCGTTCGCCGAGCGACGTGTCGGCAGCGAATCGCTCGTTGATCAGTCGGCAGATCAGGTTGACGATGTCGATGTTCGCCCACTCGTTGACGCCGCCGACGTTGTACGTTTCGCCCACCCGGCCCGACTCGAGCACGAGCGCGATGCCGCGCGCGTGGTCTTCCACGTGCAGCCAGTCGCGCACGTTCAGGCCGTCGCCGTAGACCGGCAGGGGCAATCCGCGAAGCACGTTCGTGACGATCAGCGGGATCAGCTTCTCGGGGAAATGGTAGGGGCCGTAGTTGTTCGAGCAGTTGCTGGTGGTGACCTGCAGGCCGTAGGTATGGTGATACGCCCGGACCAGATGGTCGGAAGCCGCCTTGCTCGCGGAGTACGGCGAGTTGGGCGCGTACGGCGTACGCTCGGTGAAGGGAGCCTCGTCCGGCTCGAGCGTTCCGTACACCTCGTCGGTCGAGACGTGATGGAAGCGGTGCCCCTCGGGATCGGTGCCCTCCTCCATCCAGACCCGACGCGCCGCCTTCAGCAGACTGTGGGTGCCGAGGACATTGGCCGTGACGAACGCGTCCGGTCCCTCGATCGATCTGTCGACGTGACTCTCGGCCGCGAAGTGCACGAGCGTGTCGACGAGCTCCTCGCGCAGCAGGGCCGCGACGGCATCGGTATCGTTGATGTCGCCGACCACGAGGCGGCACCGCTCGGCGGACAGCCCGTGCAGGTTTGCCCGGTTGCCGGCATATGTCAGCGCGTCGAGTACCACGATGCGCTCGTCCGGGTGAGTCCCGAGACGGTGGCGCACGAAGTTCGCGCCGATGAAACCGGCGCCTCCCGTCACGAGCAGGCGTTTCACGTGAGCTCTCCGAGCATCGTGCGCAATTGCTCGCGCCAGTGGATGGCCGGCAGGCCGAGAAGCTCCCGAGTCCTGCTGGTCTCGAGCAGGCTCGAGGCCGGGCGAGTCGCCGGCAGGGGATACTGGTCGGTCCGCAGCGGCACCACGCGCGGCTCGCCCCTCACGAGACCGAGCGTGCGCCCTTCCTCGAGCGTGGCGACGGCGAGATCGTACCAGCTGGCCACGCCGGCATCGCTCCAGTGCAGCGTCCCCGTGGCTTCGACTTCCGCGGCTCGCCAGACGGCCCGCGCCAGCGAGTGCGCCCAGGTGGGCGACCCGATCTGGTCGGCCACGACGCCGATCTCCGTGCGCTCGTTCATCAGCCTGAGCATCGTCCGCACGAAATTGCCGCCGTGCGCCGAATGCACCCACGACGTGCGTACGGTGCAGCCGCTTTCGGGCAGCAGACCGGCCAGCACGCGCTCGCCATCCCGCTTGGTCGTGCCGTAGACACCCAGCGGATCGGTCGGCGCGCCTTCGGCGTACGGCGGCGGCCCGGACGCCGGCCCGCCGAACACGAAGTCGGTCGAGACGTGCACCAGGCGCGCGCCGCCCTCGAGCGCGGCCCGGGCGAGGTGTCGCACCCCTTCGACGTTGACGGCGCGGGCCAGGTCGGGTTCGGATTCGGCACGATCGACTGCGGTGTACGCCGCGGCATTCAGGATCACCTGCGGCTCGAGTCGGGCAATCCGGTCCGCGACCGCGGGCGCGTCCGTGACATCGAGACGCGATTCCTCCTCACCGAGCAGGATCGCATCGGCGGGCACCGTGCGGCGGAGCTCGTGACGAAGCTGGCCGCTGTCGCCGCCGGTGATCAGGACTCGCATGACTCAGGCGGCTCGCGGCAGCTCGATGTCCTGCCCGCGATCGAGCGGCCCCTCGAACACGTCGCAATCCGCCAACGCGAGCCCTTCGCGGTCCTTGCCGGACAATTGCGGGGCGCCACTGGTCGCGAGCGGCCAGTCGACGCCGACGCTCGGATCGTTCCACGCGAGGCTACGTTCATGCATCGGCGCATAGTACTCGGAACACTTGTACTGGAAGTCCGCGCTCTCGGACAGGACCAGGAACCCGTGGGCAAAGCCCGGCGGCACCCACAACTGGCGGCGATTTTCCGCCGAGAGGACCACCCCGGCCCAGCGTCCGAACTCGGGCGAGGCCCTGCGCAGATCGACAGCGACGTCGAACACCGCCCCGTTCGTCACCCGAACGAGCTTCCCCTGCGGGCGCTTGATCTGGTAGTGCAGACCGCGAAGCACGCCGCGAGCCGAGCGGCTGTGGTTGTCCTGCACGAAGTCGGTCGGCAACCCTGCAGCCTCGAATACCTCGCGGTTCCAGGACTCGAGAAAGAAGCCGCGCTCGTCGCCGAACACCTTGGGCTCGAGGATCTTCACGCTGCTGAGCGAGGTGTCGACGATCTGCATGATGGGCCGGGTCGTGTGGTGGCGGGTGCCGGGCTTCGCAAGCACACCTCGGACCAACCCGGGAGGGCGGGGGCACTGCCGGCGATCCACCCTCGGCGACCGTGCCCCGCGCCGTCGCCGTCAGCCACGCATGCGCTCGCCCGTCGGGTCGTAGGCCGCCCGCAGGCCCGCCGTGGCCGGGAAGCGCTCGCCGCCCACCTCGATCGACCAGCGCTGACCGGCGAGCCAGTCGGCCGAGACGGCTTCTTCGTGACGCACGTAGCCGAGACCCACCGCCGCGCCCAGCGTGTGCCCGTAGTTGCCGCTGGTGAGATACCCCACGCACTCGTTGCCGCGAACGATGGGCTCGTGGTGCCAGAGCAGCGGCTCGGGGTCTTCCAGCACGAACTGCACGAGCCGCTTCTTCAGGTGCGCCCCACTCTCCCTCTGCCGAGCGATGGCATCGTGCCCGATGAACGGCACCGCCTTGTCCATCGCGCACACGAATCCGACGCCCGCCTCGAGCGGCGTGTCCTCGTCGGCGACGTCGTGTCCGAAGTGCAGGAACTTCTTCTCGATGCGACAGCTGTCGAGTGCATGGAGCCCGGCAAGCTTCAGACCGTGTGCCTTGCCGGCCTCGAGCAGGCGATCGAACGTCGGCATCGCCATCTCCACCGGCACGTACACCTCCCAGCCGAGTTCGCCGACGTAGGTCACACGCGTCAGGCGAACGGGCGCGTAGCCGATCTCCGCCTCGCGGCTGTGCCCGAAGGGGAAGTCGGCGTCCGCAAGGCTCGTCCGCACGAGGGGCTCGAGAAACGTGCGGCTGGCCGGTCCCATGATGCCGAAGACCGCCCACTGGCCGGTGACGTCGGTCACGCTGCAGGCGGCGTCCGGGTCGATGTTGCGCGCCAGCCAGTCGAGGTCCTTGTGCGTCGTCGCCGCGGCACTGACGACCAGAAAGCGACGCTCGTCCAGTCGCGTCACGGTCAGATCGGCCTCGATGCCGCCCCGTTCGTTGAGCCAGTGGGTGTATGTGATCGTGCCGGCGGCGACGTCCATGTTCCCGGTGCAGATCCGCTGTAGCGCGTGCAGCGCGTCGCGACCCTGCACGAGGTACTTCGAGAAGCTCGACTGGTCGGTCAGGGTGACGCCGTCTCGCGTCGCCCCGTGCTCGCCCGCCGAGTGCTCGAACCAGTTCTGGCGGCCGAAGCTGTACGCATAGGCGGGCTCGACACCATCCGGGGCGAACCAGTTCGGGCGCTCCCAACCGGCGACCTGACCGAAGCAGGCGCGGTGTTCGACCAGTCGTTGATGGACCGGTGAGAAGCGCACCCCGCGTGCGGTCTCGAACTGGCGGTTCGGGAAGTGATTCTCGTAGAGGAGTCCGAGCGTCTCCTCGACACGCTCCTCGATGAAGGCCTGCGTCCCCATGAAGGGGTAGTTGCGGCGGATGTCGTTGGCCCAGAGGTCGAGCGGTGCGTGCCCATGGTGCATCCACTCGGCGCAGGCCTTGCCGAGTCCGCCGGCGCTCTGGATGCCGACCGAGTTCAGACCGGCGGCGACGAAGTACCCGCGCACCCCCGGCGCCTCGCCGAGGTGGAACTCGTCGTCCGGGGTGAACGACTCGGGGCCACAGAAGAAGCTCCGCCAACCGACGTCGGCGAGCATCGGCACGCGTACCATCGCGTCCTCGAGGACCGGCATCAGCTGCTCCTCCATGTGTCCGGGAAGTTCGTCGAAGCAGAAGTCGGCGGGAATGCCGTTCCGGCCCCAGGCGCGCGCACGCTTCTCGAACGCGCCGACCAGCAGGCCGCCCGCGTCTTCCTTGAGATACACGCACCTGTCGTGATCGCGCAGCACCGGCAGGTCGGGCGTCACGAGTTCGTGCTTCTCGGTGACCGCGTAGTAGTGCTCGCAGGCGTGCAGCGGCACGTTGATGCCGGATCGCCTGCCGAGTTCGCGGGCCCACATGCCGCCCGCGTTCACGACGAAGTCGGTGTCGATACGCCCCTGGTCGGTCACGACGCCGCGGACCTGCCCGTTCTCCACGACCACCTCGTCGACGCGTACGCCCTCGAGACAGGTGGCGCCGCGCTGGCGCGCCCCCTTGATGAACGCCGTCGTGACCTCGATCGGATTGCCCTTGCCGTCGTGCTCGACGAAGGTCCCGCCGAGCAGATCGGAGGTGTCCACGAGCGGGAACAGCGCCTTGATCTCGTCGGGTGTGACCTGATCGACCCGGGTCACGCCGAAGGCGTTGTTCATCGAGGCGACCCGCCGCAGCTCCTCCCAGCGAGCCTCGGAATGCGCGATGCTCAGGCTGCCGACCTGACGGAAACCGGTGGACTGACCGGTCTCCTCCTCGATGTCGTGCAGGAGCCGCATCGAGTACTCGACCAGGCGTGCGTGACTCTCGTTCGCCCGCATCGTCCCGATGAGGCCCGCCGCATGCCAGGTGGTCCCGCAGGCGAATTGCCTGCGCTCGAGCAGGACGACGTCCTGCCAGCCGAGTTTCGCGAGGTGATAGGCGATGCTCGCGCCGCTCACACCGCCGCCGATGACGACGGCACTGGCACGACTCGGCAGCGTTTCGGCGGACGGAGCGAGATCGGACGCGGCGTCGCTCATCGGGCAGGTTCCTGGGCAGGGCAGGCTGCCGGACGGCCGCCACGCTCCAGCGTGAGGCTTGTCCGACGGCCGATCAAGGACCACGGACCGACGACCACCTGACCCAGGGCGGCGGCGCGACAGGCGCGTGCAGCGGCGGTGGCGATAGCAGCTGTAGCAGCTGTGGCAGCTGTGGCAGCTCTGGCAGCTGTGGCAGCTGTGGCAGCTGTGGCAGCTGTAGCAGCTCTGGCTGCGGCTGCGGCTGCGGCTGCGCTCAGTCTCCGCGAGGTGGCCGGGCGCTTGCCCAGACGGCGTGGAAGATCTCGGTGAACGCTTCCGGCGAGCGTTGCATCCAGGCCTCGAGTTCGTCCGGCGTCGACCAGCGACCGTCGGCGATCTCCTCCGCCTGAAGCGTCAGCGGCGCATCGCTGATCACCCGATAGATCTCGACGAACTCGTTGCCCGTGATCGGCTGCGGGGAGAGTCCGCCGGTCCGCTCGAGGGCATCCTCGTCGACCCGTACCCCGAGCTCCTCGTGTAGCTCCCGGACGGCGGCTGTCGGGCAACGCTCGCCGCTGTCCACGTGCCCGGCCGCGCTCGAGTCCCACAGATCGGGATTGGTGTCCTTGAGCGGGCTGCGCCGCTGCACGAAGACGCGCCCGCCGCCGTCCAGCAACAACAGGTGCACCGAGCGGTGCCGCAGTCCCCGCCTGTGGACTTCGTCGCGAGGCGCGCGCCCGATCACCCGATTGACCTCATCGACGATGTCGAGCCACTCGATCGGCCGCTGCTCGCTCACCGCCGACCGCTCAGCCCGCGACCACGAGCCGGCGCAGGCGACGTACCCGCTTCGCCAGATCCGAGTCGTCGACCAGGCGATCACGGAAGTAGCGCTGGTTGCGACTCATCGTGGTGAGATCGCGGTTGAAGCGATCGGCGAGGGCGGTCAGGCTGCCGATGCCGAGTTCAGTCGCCAGATAGGTGATCACCTGCCGGATCTGGCTCTCCCGACGCGCCCGACTCTCGTTGCGCAGCGTCGCCTCCTTGACATCCTCCTCGCGACACACGAGTCGAACGAGTTGCGCCAGTGTCATGGGCCGGGGCACTTCCTTGGGCGGCTTCAGCGCCTTCCTGACGAAACGTGCATCGCCCAGGAGGCGACCGCCGTCGGTCCCGCGCATGAGGTCCGTGCGATCACCCTCGTCGCGCCCCGCCTCGACGAACTTCGCGAACGCCGGCACGGCCGATCGCGCCGTCTTCCCGAAGGTGCCGAGCACCCGCTCGGTCGTCACCCACGGACGCTCGGACTCGCCGAGGTAGACCTGGTGGCTGGACCACTTGTAGTCCGCTGCCTGCCTTGCCGTGCCGCTGCGCACCGGATTGTTGTGGATGAAGCGCACCAGATCGATGAGGTAGGCGTCCGGGTCGATCAGGATCGCCTTGTAGCGGCCGTGAAAGAGCGGGCCCTCCTCCCCGTGCTGCTTGTTGAAGTGGCGCGTGTATCGGAACGAGAGGTTCTGCATGATCTTGGAGAGCGGAGCGTCGCTGACCTCGATGGCCATCTGCACGTGATCCTTCATCCAGCAGAAGGCATGGACACGATGACCGAAACGTTCGCAACCCTCCTCCACGAGCGCCTCCCAGGCGCGCCTGTCACCGACGGTTCGAAAGACCGGCTTGCGGTCCAGCCCTCGAAGTAGCACGTGGTAGACCGCGCCGCTGAAATGGATTCTGGGTTTTCTGGCCATGTTGATCAGTTGGATTATCGGAGGTTTCCGCGCCCTTCCATCGTGCCCCCCTTGCATTCCCGATTACCCGAAGGGAGCGAGGCGACACGGTTCCGGGGACCGGCGTCGGGACTGCAAGACCGGTCGGTGACTGGGCTTGCAGTGTGTACGGCAGTATCCGCGCTGCGGATCAGATGCGGGGGTGCGCCTCCCACCCGCTTTTCGCAAACGACCTGTGAATCGACGTCATGTCTCCTCGGCTCGCGAACGCCGGTGGCGAGACGAGCACGCCGCGCGAGCGACCCGGCATCGCCGCCGCTCGGCGGCGACCCGCCACGCACCGCTCCGGTGAGCCGCCGCGCCGTCGGACCGTTGACGACAGTGCCACAATGGCGCCAAAGGACCCCGGGAGCGTGCGGTGAACGTCTGGCTGGAACGAAGATCGGAGCGCGAACCGAAGGACGCGGCGTATCCAGCTGCGGAACGTGGCTTCAACGGCACGAGCGAGGACAGCCAGTACCAGCGGGATCGCGCGCGAATCATTCACAGCGCCTCCTTCCGGAGCCTGCAATCGAAGACGCAGGTGCTCGGTCTCGGCGAGAGCGACTTCTACCGGACGCGGCTGACCCACTCCCTCGAGGTCGCGCAGATCGGCTCCGGGCTGTGCGAATGGCTGCGCGAGCGCTCTACCCTACCTGCCGAGATGCTCGGTCTCGTGCCCTCCTTCAGCCTGATCGAGGCGATCTGCCTTGCCCATGACATCGGGCACTCCCCCTTCGGGCACGGGGGCGAGGTGGCGATGAACGCGATGATGCGCGAGCACGGAGGCTTCGAGGCCAACGGTCAGACGCTCCGCATCCTGTCCCGACTCGGCGAATACTCCGCCGATTGCGGCCTGGACCTGACGAGAAGGACCATGCTCGGCACGATCAAGTACCCCGCACCGCACTCGGCCGTGGCCCGATACCCGGAGGCCGTTCCGGCGGAACGCCGGGCCGCCGACGGCGCGCTCGACCCGGACGGCCACGCACCGCTCAACATCGACCGCTGGGCGCCGCCGAAGTGCATCTACGATTCGGAATCGGACGTTCTCGAGTGGCTGCTCGAGCCGTTCGGCGAGGCCGATCGCACGCGTTTTCTCGCGATCGACATGGCCGGCGCTTCCGGCACCGAACCGTCGAGCACCGACGGACGCCACCTGGGCACCCGGCACAAGGCCTTCGACACGAGCATCATGGAACTCGCCGACGACATCGCCTACGGCGTGCACGATCTCGAAGACGCTCTCGCGCTCGGGCTGGTCGAGCGTGATGCGTGGCAGGGAACGGTGTCGGATACGATTCGCGGCCTGCCGGACAACCCGGTTCGCGCCTTGATGGACACCTACGACGCGGAGCTGTTCGACGGTTCGGCCAAGTCCCGCAAGCACGCCGTCAGTCGGCTGGTCGGCTACCTCATCCGCAGCGTCGTCGCCGAGCGACAAGGCCTGTTCGAGCACCCGCTGCTCGACCTTCAGGCAACGATGGAACCGGTCGCCTACCGCATCCTCCTGCTCGTGAAGGACTTCGTGATGGATCACGTCATCCAGCGCCCGGAGCTGCAGATGCTCCAGTACAAGGGCCAGCGCGTGATCGTCCGCCTGTTCGGCATCTTCCTCGCCAACCCGCACCGCCTGCTGCCCCGCGCGGTGTTCGCCGCCTACGAGCGGGAGGGTCCGCGGGCCATCGCCGACTACCTGTCGGCGATGACCGATGTCTCGGCGGGCAAGCTGTATCACAAGCTCCTGAGCCCGACCTCGGGGTCGATCTTCGACCGCCCCTGATCCGGAACGGGCCACCTCTCTAGAGCAGCACCTGCTCCACGCCGCCGCGATTCGCCTTCGCGACGAAGTCCCGGTCCCAGCTGTCGCCCAGCAGGCGCTTCGCGAGCTCGACGACGATGTAGTCGGTGTCGATGCCGGTCTCGCCCGCGTAGCGCGTCAGCCCCTGAACGCAGGCGGGGCAGGACGTGAGCATCTTCACGTCGTGAGCGGTATCGCCGACCTCGACGCCGTTCGCCGCGAGGTTGCGTCCCAGCTCTTCCGCCTTCTTCACCCGCACCTGGGTCGCGATGTCGGGGCGCGCGACGGCGAACGTGCCCGCCTCCCCGCAGCATCGGTCGCTCATCGTGACGCCCTGACCGACCAGCGTCTCGGTGACCTTCTTCGGCGCGTGCGTCTTCATCGGGCTGTGGCAGGGGTCGTGATACAGGTACTGCACGCCGGGCACGCCGTCGAGCGAGTAGCCCTGTTCCATCAGGTACTCGTGGATGTCGAGCAGGCGGCAGCCGGGGAAGATCCGCTCGAACTCGTAGTTCAGGAGCTGATCCATGCACGTCCCGCAGCTGACGATCACCGTCTTGATGTCCAGGTAGTTCAGCGTGTTCGCCACCCGGTGAAACAGCACCCGGTTCTCCGTACTGATCTCGCGGCCCTTGTCGACGTCGCCGCTGGAGGTCTGCGGGTAGCCGCAGCACAGGTAGCCGGGCGGCAGGACGGTTCGCGCGCCCGCATCGTGCAGCATCGCGAGCGTGGCCAGACCGACCTGGCTGAACAGTCGCTCCGAGCCGCAGCCCGGGAAGTAGAAGACCGAATCGGTGGTGTCGGTCATCCGGGCCGCGTCCCGCACGATCGGCACGTACTCGCGGTTCTCGATACCGAGCAGCGCCCGCGTGGTCTTCGCCGGCAGGAGCGTCTTCCCCGGCAGCTTCCGGTTGACGAAATGCACGATCTGCTCGACCAAGGCGGGCTTGCCGGTGGTCGGCCGCGGCGTCTCGATCCGCGCCTTCGAGACGGGCAGCTTGCGCACGACCTCCGCCGCCGCACGCTGCGCGCCGAAGCCCCACTCGATCATGCCCTTGCGCATGAACTTGATCGTGCTCGGATCCTTGACGTTGAGAAAGGCCATCGACGCCGCGGTGCCGATGCTCGCCCGGCGCTTGCCGCGCGTCTTCAGGATCTTCCGCATCAGCACCGACACGTCTCCGAAGTCGATGTCGACCGGGCACGGCGCCAGGCACTTGTGGCACACCGTGCAGTGATCGGCGATGTCGTTCATCTCGTCGAAGTGCCGGATGGAGAGGCCGCGCCGGGTCTGTTCCTCGTACAGGAACGCCTCGATGACGAGACCGGTGCCGAGCACCTTGTTCCGTGGCGAGTAGAGGAGGTTCGCACCGGGGCTGTGCGTCGCGCACACCGGCTTGCACTTGCCGCAGCGCAGGCAGTCCTTGATGGCGTCGTTCAGGGCACCGAGCTCGCTCTGCTCGAGGATGAGCGCTTCCTGTTGCACCAGTCGGAGCGAGGGGGTGTACGCCGCATGCAGGCCACTGCCCGGCGCGAGCTTGCCACGGTTGAAGTGACCGTCGGGATCCGCCTTGGCCTTGTAGTCGGCGAACGCCGCGATGGTCTCGTCGTCGAGGTACCGCATCTTCGTGAGCCCGATGCCGTGCTCGCCGGAAATCACGCCGCCGAGTCGCCTCGCGAGTGCCATCACGCGGTCCACGATCGCCTCGGCGCCGTGCATCATCACGGCATCGTTGGAGTTGACCGGGATGTTCGTGTGGATGTTGCCGTCGCCGGCGTGCATGTGGAGCGCGGCGAACAGGCGGCCGGATCGCCAGGTCGCGTGTACCGCATCGATCCGCGCGCGCACCGCCGCATAGCGGTTGCCGGTGAAGTGCTCCTTGAGCGGACGCTCGACCTCGCCGCGCCAGGACAGCGTCTCGTCGCGGGCGAGCAAGGCGGCGATGCCCGCATCGTCCTCGGTCGGCACCTGCCCCGCCTCGAGCGCCGCGATGAACCGCTCCTCGGCCGACGCGAGGCGTTCGAGCAGAGTGCTCCAGCGCGCGTGCGCGCGTTCGACGATCGCCAGCGCGCCATCGAGCTTCCGCCCGACCGTCTCGCACGCCTCCTCGTCGCTGTCGTCACCCAGACCGGCGAGCGAGCGCGCTTCCCGGGACGCGAGCGCGCTCCGCAGCGCGCCCAGTGCGCCGAGCTTGTTCGCGATCGAGTACTCGATGTTGATGCGCTCGATGCCCTCGGAATATTCCGCGAGCCTGGGCAGGGGGATGACCACGTCCTCGTTGATCTTGAAGGCGTTGGTGTGCGCGGCAATCGCCGCCGTGCGCGAGCGCGCCGCCCAGAACCGCTTCCGGGCCTCCGCGCTGACCGCGACAAACCCTTCTGCGTCGCGCGCGTTGACGATCTCGACGACGCGCGAGGCGAGCCGGGCGACCAGATCGGCATCGTCCGCGGCGAGATCGGCCACCAGCAGCATGCGCGGCAGGGTGCCGCGCGCCGCCTTCGGCGTGTACTTGACCGCCTTGATGTAGCGATCGTCCAGGTGCTCGAGCCCGGCGAGTTCCAGCCCCTCGGTCGCGTCCACCAGGTCCTTGACTTCGGTGATGGCCGCGACGGCGTTCCTGAGGTCCCGCCCGTAGAACTCCATGCACACGGTGCGCACGTGCGTCGGCATCCGGTGGAGCACGAAGACCGCCGAAGCGATCATGCCGTCGCAGCCTTCCTTCTGAACGCCGGGCAGACCACCGAGCGCCTTGTCCGTGACGTCCTTCCCGAGCCCCTGAAGGCGCAGCGAGCTTCCGGGGGCGACGAGCACCTCGGGTTCGGCGGACGGCACGCCGGTGATGCCGTCGGTCCGCGTCACGCGAAAGCGCACCGTCTCCTGCTCGTGGATCTTGCCGAGGTGATGATCGAGACGCTCGACGTCGAGCCAGTCGCCGTTCGCGTCGATCATGCGCCAGGACAGGAGGTTGTCGAGCGTCGTGCCCCAGAGCACCGCCTTCTTGCCGCCGGCGTTCATGGCGATGTTCCCGCCGATCGTCGAGGCATCCTGACTGGTGGGGTCGACGGCGAAGGTCAGGCCCGCCGTGGCCGCGGCCTCTGCCACGCGTCGGGTGACGACACCGGCACCGACCGCGATGGTCCCCGTGCGCCGCGCCGGCAGGCCGGCACCGGCCGACAACGTGACCCCCTGCACGGGACCCACGGTAGTCAGCTTCTCCAGATTGACGACCGCGGTGTCCGCGTGAAGCGGAATCGCGCCGCCGGTATAGCCGGTGCCGCCGCCGCGGGCGATGATGGTGAGGCCGAGACCGACCAGGCGCTTGACCAGCAGCGGCAGCTCGACTTCGGTGTCCGGTGTCAGCACGACCGCGGGAAACTCGACGCGCCAGTCGGTCGCGTCGGTCACGTGGGACACGCGCGACAGACCGTCGAATCGGACGTTGTCCGGATGGGTCGCACCCCGCAATCCCTCGACGATCCTGCGCCGCAAGCCGATCGTGTCGCCGAGGCGTCCCTCGAAGGCGGCGATCGCCCCGCGCGCGAGCGCCACCAGCTCGATCACGCGAGCCTCGCCGTCGATCCGTCCCTCGATCTGCTCGACGCGATGGCGCAACGCGCCGACCAGCGCGTCGCGGCGCTTGCGGTTCTCCAGCAGGTCGTCCTGGATGAAGGGGTTGCGGTCGATGACCCAGAGATCGCCGAGCACCTCGAACAGCATGCGGGCCGACTGGCCGGTACGGCGCTGGCCGCGCAACTCGACGATCAGCGCCCAGCCGCGATCGCCGAGGTAGCGGTGCGAGATCTCGCGGTCGGTGAAGGACGTGTAGTTGTAGGGAATCTCCCGGGAGGGAAGTTCCGGCAGGCCCCGTGGCCGCCCACCCGGCCGGCCACCGCCCTCGGCGTCGGTTGTCGAGTCGGTTCCGAGCGGTGCGTTCATGGCGGCGTCCGGCTGTCGGGAGCGGGTAGCGATGCAGGCATCCTTGCCCTCTCACCATCATACGGACCGGTCGTCTCGTCCGATGGCCGTAGGACGGCAGGCACAGGAGCTTGTCCTCCGGCCGGCGCCGGCGCGCCTGCCCGGCCGTTCCCGGTCGCGGCCGCGCGCGACGGCCGCGATGGGCGTCAGAAGGCGACTCGGCGGAACGGCGAGAGCGCACCCTCGCGGACCTGGAGGCGCGCATCGGTGACGACGGAGGCCACCGCGAGTTCTCGCTCGATGATTGCCTCGATGGCGGCGGCGTCCATCGGCCCGTCGACGGTCAGCGCGCGACCGAGGTTCGCGCCATCGACCGCGGCGGACTCGTCGTCGGGCAGGTAGATCGTGTTGTTGCTGAAATCGATCGCGAAGGCGACGAGGCCCGGAATCAGGAAGAAGAACAGACCGATGCCGTCGAGGATCACGACGCTCGCATCCAGCCTGTTCGTCTGTGTCTGACCCTTCCGCTCCGGGTGCAACAGCGTTCCACAAGCGGACTGGAGGACGATCGACGTGCCCAGTACGGCGGCCACGAGGAGTTTGCGTGTTCTCATGCGAAGTGCTCTCGAGCGGATGATGACGAAACGGCACGGGGTAGAACGAGAAAGGCCCCGGGGTACGGGGCCTTTCGACGGGAATGGCGCTCAGGCCATCTCCCGGACACTGCCGCCCGCCAGGCCCCGCGGGCCGAACGGTGCGAGGTCGATCAGCGCTTCGAGTACTGAGTCGCCTTCCGCGCCTTGCGGAGACCGACCTTCTTGCGCTCGACCTCCCGCGCGTCTCGCGTCAGGAAGCCGGCACCACGAAGGGTCGGCCGCATGGTCTCGTCGTACGAGAGCAGCGCCCGCGAGATGCCGAGCCGGATGGCGCCGGCCTGCCCGCTGCCGCCACCGCCCTTGACGGTGACCTTGAAGTCGAAGTTGTCGAGCGTATCGGTACGTTCCAGCGGCTGCCGGATGATCATGTGCGCCGTCTTCCGACCGAAATACTCCTCGAGCGTCTTGTCGTTCACCATGATGCGTCCGGAGCCCGATCGCATGAACACGCGTGCGGTCGAGGACTTGCGACGGCCCGTGCCGTAGTGCTGCTGCTCTGCCATCATCGGATCTCCAGCGGCTGCGGCTGCTGGGCCGCGTGCGTGTGGTTGGCGTCCGCAAAGACGCGGAGCTTGCGGTACATGGCTCGGCCGAGGGCGTTCTTGGGCAGCATGCCCTTCACGGCGAGCTCGATGATGCGCTCCGGATGCGTCTGCTGCAGCTTCTCGAAGCTGGCGCTCTTGAGATTGCCGATGTAGCCGGTGTGCCGGTAGTACATCTTGTTCTTCGGCTTGTTGCCGGTGACCACCACCTGCGCGGCATTGATGACCACGATGTAGTCGCCGGTATCCACATGCGGGGTGTACGACACCTTGTGCTTGCCGCGGAGACGGTGGGCGCAGGCGGTCGCGACATTGCCGAGCGTCTGATCGGCCGCGTCGATGACGAACCACTGACGTTTGACCTCGGCCGGCTTCGCGCTGACGGTGCTGTTCTTGAAGACGGGTTGGGACACGGGTAAGGAGGCCTCGGGATGGGTCCGGAACGGGCGTAGCCGCGCAGTGTAGAGCAGGTGGCGGGAGGACTCAACCATCTCCGGGCGATGCTCGCCCCTCAGGCGGCCTCCACGATCTCCCAGGTACACGTTATCTCGGCGGTACTCTCGAGCATCTTCGTCACCGAGCAGTACTTCTCGGCGGAGAGCCTGACGGCGCGCTCGACGTGCGTCGGCGAGAGCGCATCGCCGGCCACCCGGAAGTGCACCGCGATGCGCGTGAAGACCTGCGGGATGTCGTCCGCGCGCGCCGCATCCAGCGTCACTTCGACCGATGTCGCTTTCTGGCGGGACTTTTGCAGCATCGATACCACATCGAACGCCGTGCAACCGCCGAGGCCGATGAGGACCATCTCCATGGGCCTGACACCCAGATTCCTGCCTCCGTGATCGGGGGAGCCATCCATGACCACCGAGTGCCCGCTGCCGGACTCCCCGACAAGACTCATATGATCCAGCCACTTCACTCGTGCCCGCACGTCATCTCTCTCCCTGAATCCGCACGTGAAATGGTAACTGCATCACTGCAGAAATCTGCGACACCGCCGCTCAATGTCTGAAGCAAGACACGCAAGCCCGCGCCGACGGGCACTCGCACAGACATCGAGCACGGAGAGAATCTGACCATGCTGGCCCCCAGAATCGCCCCCCCGCCCGTCGAGTGGCTGGATCTGTTCCTCCGGAGCAGCCACCGTCGACAGTACCCCGCGAAGACGACGATCATCCATCACGGTGACGTCCCGGACACGCTCTACTACATCGTCGCAGGCTCCGTCAGCGTCGTCATCGAGGACGACGACGGTCGCGAGATCGTGCTCGCCTACCTCACCGCCGGCGACTTCTTCGGCGAGATGGGACTGTTCGACGAGCAGACCGGCCGCACCGCCTGGGTCGTCGCCCGGGTCAAGTGCGAACTCGCCGAGATGAACTATGACCAGTTCCGTCGTCTCTCGGTCGACCAGCCGGACCTGCTCTACGCGATCACGACGCAGATGGCCTCGCGCCTCCGGAAGACCTCCATCAAGGTCCGCGATCTCGCCTTCCTCGATGTCACGGGCCGCGTCGCATCGACCCTGCTCGATCTGGCCAAGATGCCTGACGCGATCACCCATCCGGACGGCATGCAGATTCGCATCACGCGCCAGGAGATCGCCCGGATCGTCGGCTGCTCGCGAGAGATGGTCGGCCGAGTGCTCAAGGAGCTCGAGGAGCGCAACCTGATCCACGCCCGCGGCAAGACGATGGTCATCTACGGCACGCGCTGAGCCCGACCGTCCGGCCCCGATCGCTCGACCGTCACGGACCGCCGAGGCGAATCCGTTCGACCCGACAAGCCCGCTCTCGATGGAGGCGGGCTTTTTCGTGCCCGGTGTCGAGGTGCCGCGATGCACGCCGCGAACCGCGCCACGATCAGGGGGCCGGCGGCGGATGCCCGAACATGGCCGCAAGCGCAGCACCCGGATCGGCGGCGCGCATGAAGGCCTCGCCGACCAGGAAGGCGTGCACGTCGGCCGCACGCATCCGCTCGACGTCTTCCCGCTCGAGAATGCCGCTCTCGGTCACGACCGTGACCCCTGGCGGCACCGCCTCGAGGAGACCGAGCGTCGTGTCGAGGGTGACGTCGAAGGTCCGCAGATCCCGGTTGTTGATGCCGAGCAGTCGCGGCTCCACGGCAAGTGCACGCCGAAGTTCCGCCGCATCATGGACTTCGATCAGCACATCCATGCCGAGCGCGACGGCCTGCCCGTGCAGCGCCACGAGCGCCGCATCGTCCAGGGCGGCAGCGATGAGCAGGATGCAGTCCGCGCCGATGGCCCGCGCCTCGACGACCTGATAGGCATCGACGATGAAGTCCTTGCGGATCACCGGCAAGGCGCAGCTCGCCCGCGCTTCCCGGAGCGCCGCCTCGCTCCCGCCGAAGAAGTCGGCATCGGTCAGTACCGACAGGCAGGCCGCCCCGCCCTGCTCGTACGCGTGCGCGATAGCGGAGGGCTCGAACGGATCACGGATCACGCCCCGGCTCGGCGAGGCACGCTTGATCTCGGCGATGACGGCCGCCTCGCCCGCACCGAGCTTGCGCTCCATGGCCGCGCGAAAGCCGCGCGGCGCATCGGCCTCCGCGGCGCGCGCCGCGAGCTCCGCCCGAGGCACGGCCGCCCGACGCTCCGCGATCTCCTCGTCCTTGCGGGCGAGGATGCGCTTCAGGATGTCCGGGACGTCGCTCAAGCGCCGAGTGCTCGCGTGAACGCCGCGAGGGCATCGAGCTTCTCCCGCGCGGCGCCGCTCGCGATCGTCTCGCGCGCCCGCTCGACGCCCTCGCCGATCGATGCCGCGCCGCCCCCGACGCGAATCGCCGCCCCCGCGTTCAACAGCACGATGTCCAGTGCAGGCGACGATTCGTTCGCGAGCACCGAGCGCACCACGGCGAGGCTCTCCTCGGCGTCACCGACCTGGATCGCGGACAGGGGCGCTGTCTGCAGACCGAAGTCGGCCGGGGCGATCGTGTACTCGGTGATCGCGCCGTCGAACAACTCCGCGACATGGGTCGCGCCACCGATGCTGATTTCGTCCATGCCGTCCGCGCCGTTGACGACAAGCACGTGCTCGCTGCCGAGCTTCTCGAGCACCTCGGCCAGCGGACGCACCCAGGCGTCGTCGTAGACACCCAGCAGCTGGCTGGTCGCGCCGGCCGGATTGGTCAGCGGTCCGAGCAGGTTGAACACCGTGCGCACACCCATCTCGCGACGCGGCCCGATCGCGTGCTTCATCGCGGCGTGGTGGCGCTGGGCGAACATGAAGCCGATGCCGAGCGTGTCGATGCAGCGGGCGACGTCCTCGGGTCCGAGTTCGATGTCTACCCCGGCGGCCTCGAGGAGATCGGCCGCGCCGGACTTGCTCGACGCCGCCCGATTGCCGTGCTTGGCGACGCGGACACCCGCCGCCGCCGCCACCAGCGAGCTGCAGGTCGAGATGTTGAAGGTGTGGCTCGCGTCCCCGCCGGTGCCGACGATATCGATCGCCGGACGGCCACCGAGCGCCACGGGCGCTGCCAGGCTGCGCATCACGCTCGCCGCGGCGGCGACCTCGTCGACCGTCTCGCCCTTCATGCGCAGCGCGGTGAGGAAGGCGCCGATCTGGGCCGGGGTCGCCGCGCCGGTCATCAGCTCGCGCATGGCCGCGGTCATTTCCTCGCCAGAGAGATCCGCCCGCTCGAGCAGGCGCCCGAGGGCGTGCCGGATGTCGCTCATGTTCCTCTCCCTGAAGGGTCGGCGTCGCGGACGGTCGCGAGAAAATTGCCGAGCAGCTCATGGCCGTGCTCACTGCTGATCGACTCGGGGTGGAACTGGACCCCCTCGATCGCCAGCTCGCGATGCCTGACGCCCATGATCTCGACGCGCGCGCCCTGCGCGTCCTCGGTCCAGGCCGTGACCTCGAGCGCGTCCGGCAGGGACGCGGGCTCGATGACGAGCGAGTGATAACGCGTCGCGTCGAACGGGCTCGGCAACCCGTCGAAGACGCCCTGTCCCGTGTGATGAACGGGCGAGAGCTTGCCGTGCATGATTTCCCTCGCCCGACCGATGCGCCCGCCGAAGTGCTGACCGATGCTCTGGTGCCCGAGGCAGACGCCGAACACCGGCACGCGACCGGCGAAGCGCTCGACCGCGCCGAGCGAGATGCCCGCGCCATCCGGCATGCCGGGACCGGGCGAGATCAGCACCGCACTCGGTCCGGTCTCGGCGAGCACCTCGAGCGCGATCGCGTCGTTGCGGTGGACCGTCACCTCGGCGTCCAGCTCGCGCAGGTACTGCACGAGGTTCCACGTGAACGAGTCGTAGTTGTCGATGACCGCGATCACGACCCGGTCTCCGCCTGCGACGATCCACCGACCGAGGCCTCGATGTCGCCCTCGGCCAGCGCGACCGCGCGGAACACCGCACGCGCCTTGCTCATGGTCTCGCGCCATTCGCTGTCGGGGTCGGAGTCGTGGACGATGCCCGCACCGGCCTGCACGCTCAGCTGCCCGTCCTTCAGCACGGCCGTCCGGATGGCGATGGCCGTATCCATGTCGCCGTTCCAGGACAGGTACCCGACCGCCCCGCCGTAGATGCCCCGCTTCACCGGCTCGAGCGCATCGATGATCTCCATCGCCCGCACCTTCGGCGCCCCGGACAGCGTGCCCGCCGGGAACGTCGCACGCAGCACGTCGAGCGGCGACAGTCCCGCGCGCAGTCGCCCGACGACGTTGGAGACGATGTGCATGACGTGCGAGTAGCGCTCGATCGCGAAACGCTCGGTGACCTCGACGGTACCCGTCTCGGCGACGCGGCCGACGTCGTTGCGCCCGAGGTCGACCAGCATCAGGTGCTCGGCGAGCTCCTTCGGATCGGCCAACAGGCTCTGCTCGTGCGCGCGATCCTCGGCGTCGTCGCGTCCGCGCGGACGGGTACCGGCCAGCGGCCGCACCGCCACCTCGCCGTCCTCGATGCGCGTCAGGATCTCCGGAGAAGCCCCTATCACGTGATGATCGCCGAGATCGAGGTGGAAGAGATAGGGCGACGGGTTCAGCAACCGCAGCGCCCGGTACAGGTCGAACGGCGGAGCCGCGTAGGGAACGGTCAGGCGTTGCGAGAGCACCACCTGCATGCAGTCGCCCTCGACGATGTGCCGCTTGATGGTGTCGACCGCGCGCTTGTAGCCCGCCTCGGTGAAGCCGCTCTCGAAGTCGCTCTCCTCGACCCGACGCACGTCCCGGGGCGTCTCGCGTCGAGGCGGTTCCGCGCGGATCGCGTCGTGCAGCGCCGCGAGGCGCGCAAGCCCCAGGGCGTGCGCGTCGGGCACCGCCGGATCGACCAGCACCAGCACGACGAGTGTGCCGCGCACGTTGTCGAACACGACCAGTTCCTCGGTGACCATCAGGAGGATGTCCGGCGTACCGAGCGGGTCAGGGTGCAGGGATGAACCGAGGCAGGGCTCGACATGGCGCACGGTGTCGTAGCCGAAGTAGCCGACGAGACCGCCGGTGATGCGCGGCAGACCCGCGATGCGCGGCACGCGAAAGCCTGCCTGGAAGCGCTCGATCCAGGCGAGCGGATCGTCCACGCGCTCGGCGGAGACCGTGACGCCGTCGGTCTCGACCGTGATCTCCTCGCCACGTGCCCGCACGACGGTACGTGCCGGCAGTCCGATGATCGAGTACCGTCCGAGGCGTTCGCCGCCCTGCACCGACTCGAACAGGAAGGTGTAGGGCCGGTTGGCGAGCTTGAGGTAGATGGACGAGGGCGTGTCGAGATCCGACACGAGTTCGAGGGCGAGCGGAATGCGGGTGTGGCCGTCGGCGCGGTGGCGCTCGAATTCGGAGGGCTGCATGGAGAACGTTCCCGGGAGGTGCGACACGGAGGTTGGCGAGGAAGGCCCGGGCCGAACGGCCGGACCACGCACGGTCAGCGTCGCCAGCGGTTCCGCAGGACGGGCATCCGGGTGTCGGGGGCAGCATTCACGCGTCGGAGTTTGCCCGCAGGCGTTCCGAGCCGTCAAGCGCCCGACCCATCAGCCGACCCATCAGCCGACCCATCAGCCGACCCATCAGCCGACCTGCCCGCCGACCTGCCCGCCGACCTGCCCGCCGACCTGCCAGCCGACCTGCCCGCCGACCTGCCCGCCGAGCCACTCGCTGCTCCGACGAGTGCGCCCGGGGCTTCGGGTATCCTCCCTCCCCCCGCCCGCCGTCCGGATTTCCGCATGAGCACCATCCGTCAGGACGACCTGATCGAGAGCGTCGCCGACGCGCTCCAGTTCATGTCCTACTTCCATCCGAAGGACTACATCGACGCGGTTCACGAGGCGTGGAAGCGCGAGCAGTCGCCGGCCGCCCGCGACGCGATGGCGCAGATCCTCGTCAACTCGCGCATGTGCGCCGAGGGCCACCGACCGATCTGCCAGGACACCGGCATCGTCACGGTGTTCATGCGCATCGGCATGGACGTCTCCTGGGAGGCGGACCTCTCGGTCGAGGCGATGGTCAACGAAGGCGTGCGGCGTGCCTATCTCCTGCCGGACAACAAGCTGCGCGCCTCGATCCTCGCGGACCCGGCGGGTGCCCGGAAGAACACGGGCGACAACACGCCGGCGGTCATCCACATGGAGGTCGTGCCCGGCGACACGGTGGAGATCGAGATCGCGGCCAAGGGCGGTGGCTCGGAGAACAAGTCGAAGCTCGCGATGCTGAACCCGTCGGACTCCATCGTCGACTGGGTGGTGAAGACGGTTCCGACCATGGGTGCCGGCTGGTGCCCGCCCGGCATGCTAGGCATCGGCATCGGCGGGACCAGCGAGAAGGCGGCCGTGCTCGCCAAGCGATCGCTGATGGATCCGGTCGACATCCAGGCGCTCGCCGAGCGCGGGCCGTCGAGTCGCGTCGAGGAACTCCGCCTCGAGATCTTCGACAAGGTCAATGCGCTCGGCATCGGCGCGCAGGGACTGGGTGGGCTGACCACCGTCGTCGACGTGAAGATCCTCGACTACCCGACGCACGCCGCGTCCCTGCCGGTGGCGATGATCCCGAACTGCGCGGCCACGCGGCACGCGCACATCGTGCTGGACGGCAGCGGTCCCTGCTTCCAGACGCCGCCGAACCTCGACGACTGGCCAGCGGTCACCTGGGAGGCCGGTGAAAGCTCGAAACGGGTGAATCTCGACACCGTCACCCGCGAGGAGGTCGCCGACTGGCAGCCGGGCGAGACGCTGTTGCTGTCGGGGAAGATGCTGACCGGCCGTGATGCGGCCCACAAGCGCATCCAGACGATGCTCGACGCCGGCGAATCGCTGCCCGACGGCGTCGACTTCGACGGCCGCTTCATCTACTACGTCGGCCCGGTCGATCCGGTCGCCGGCGAGGTCGTCGGCCCCGCCGGTCCGACGACCTCGACCCGCATGGACAAGTTCACCGAGATGATGACGGGTCGCCTCGGCCTGCTCGGCATGATCGGCAAGGCCGAGCGCGGTCCGTCCGGCATCGCCGCCATCGAGAAGCACAAGGCGGTGTACCTGATGGCGGTCGGTGGGGCGGCGTATCTGGTCTCGAAGGCCATCCGTGAATCCCGCGTCGTCGCCTTCGAGGACCTCGGCATGGAAGCGATCCGCGAGTTCACGGTCGAGGACATGCCGGTGACCGTCGCCGTCGACAGCGCGGGTACATCGGTGCATGTCACGGGCCCGGCGCTCTGGAAGGGCAAGATCGAGAGCGGCGAAGTCGCACCACTCCGCTTTCACAAGGAGGTTCCGGCGTGAGCGGGCCGTACCACGGGAACGACCGGGACGTTCAGAGGACCTCGCGCGACGCACGTCCCCGACATCGCCTGGTGTCCTCGCTGGCGACGGTCCTGCTCCTCGCGCTCGGCGGCTGCGCCGCTGCGACGGGACCGACGGGACCAACGGCGGTCGGAAGCGGTTCCGCCGCTCGCATTCAACAATGCAAGGCCGGCGACACGCCGGTGCCGTCGGAGTCCGGCTGCCTGCAGGACGATGCCGCCTGCTACGCACTTGCCGACGGCAGCTTCTGTACCGGCGAACGTGGCAGTACCTGCCCCGCCGGCTCCAGCGCCGTTCCCGACGGCGCCGCGTGTCCGTCGGGTGGGCGATGCTTCCGGATCAGCGAAAGCCTGGAGTGCCAGGTGACGGTGAACTGACGTCGGCCCCGTCGATCCCGGACCGCTCTTGCAGAACGGGGATCGCAGCGTGATGCGGTTCACCGCCCGGTACCGTGGCGCCGCTTCGCCGCACAGAATTTCCGCCTGGAAGTCGCTAGACGGGGATGGATTCGCGACCCGCCGCGGCGAACGCCAGCCCGCCACTCCCCGATGCGCCGTCGACCCGGCAGACTGGCCACGCCCTGCCGTCCGTGGAGCGGCTGCTGGCCGGACATCCACGCCTGCTTGCCGCGACGCGGGACACGCTCGCCGCCGCCGGACGCGACGGGGTGGAGCACGTCCACCTCGAACCGGTCGGGCGTCATGACGCGTCGTCCGGCGAGACCGGCTGGCGCCTGCGGCGACGCCACGACGACGGACTGGAGGACAGGCGACTGGCCAGCGACGAGGCGCTCGCGGAGGCCCTTTGCCGACTGGCCGACCACGGCGAGGCTTTCACGATCGGGCTCGGCGGAGAACCTCGACTGATCGGACTGCGAACGCTGCCGGCCTTCGGTGGCGACACCTTTCTCCTGACGTTGTTCGGCGGTGCCTTCTCGCCGCCCTCCCTCGATGCACTCGGACTGGACCCAGCCGATCTGCGCGCCGTCCGCACGCTGCTCGCGCGTCGATCGGGATGGCTGGCCGTCGGCGCTGCCGGTCCGCTCGACGGTGCGCGACTGGTCCGGGCCATCGCCCAGGAGGTGGTCTCACCGGATCGTGCCGTGATCTGTCTGGACCGACTCCCGCACCCGCCGATCGCCGGCGTGGTGCAGCTCGACGCCGCGAGGGCGGTCGACGAGACGCTGGCGTTGGACAGCGATGTCGTCCTTCTGGCGAGCGATCCTCCTGCCGGCGAGGCGCTGCTCGGGGAGCTTGCCACGCGCGCGCTCGGGGATTTTCTCGTGGTGAGGGCAAGCGTCGCACGTCGTCCTTCGGACATCCTGCGGGAACTCGTTGCCGGCGGTCGCTCCGAGGCGTGGCTCGCGCTGGCGCTGCCCGCTGTTCTGATGCGCCATCGCGTCCGCCTGCTGTGCGCGAACTGCCGCGTGCGCGTCGCGCACGACGACGAGGCCAGCCATAGACTCGGTCTGCGACTGGCGCCGCGCGTCCACGATGTGAGTGCGTGGCTCGAGCGGAGCCTCGCCGTCCGCTACCGGGCCGGGCCGGGCTGCGAGCGATGCGACGGGCGCGGCCACGCCGGCGCACGCGATCTGACCACCATCGCCACGTCCGACGAGCCGGTGCGTCAGGCGCTGCGCGAGGGGGACCTGGACACGGCGTGCTCGCGCCTCGACAGGACGGTCACGCTCGCGCGTCGCCTCGGTGCGATGGTCGCAGGCGGTGAAGTCGCCGTGTCGGAAGCGGACCGGCACCTCGCCGCCCGCTACTGAGCGGCCGCACCGGCCTCTGGCTGCCTGTGCTGGAGCGGCCTGCGAGCGACGAACTCGCGCCTCAGGCTGCCTCGGCGTCGTCCCCGTGGAGCGGCCTGACGGCGGGGCGGGCACCGCCCTCGATCAGCACCAGGTGAGGCGTGCCGACCGTGCGCTCGGTACGCGACTCGTCCCAGCTGTGTTCGCGTTCGAGCGGTGCGGACCAGACGATGCCCGAGCCGACGGAGCCCGCGACGCGGCGATAGAAATTGCCGTTCAGCTGATTGCGCAGCACGAGCCCATCGCGAAACGCCCGGAAGCTCGACGCGTCCACCGCCACGTCGCTCGACCAGAAGTCGTCGAGCGGCATCTGCGCGGTGAGGCCGGGCATGTCGTAGATCGCCTTGCCGAGGGTACGGACAGGCGTGCCGTGAAACAGTGACGACAAGCCGACCGTGCTGTTGATCAGGACCGTTCCCTGCGCATGGCGGAGCAGCGTCGGCAGACAGAGGTCATGCACATAGAACACCCGCCCCTGCAGTCCGAGCTCGGCGACGAGATTGTCGAGCAGGGCAGTGTAGTCGGTGTACCCGCGATCCAGCGGGTGGTGCTTGAAGACGATCGCCTTGTTGATCGGGGCGTGCTCGCGGAAGGACGCGAGGACCTCGCCGATGAAGTGTTCGATCGAGTTGAAGTCCGAGTGCACGACCACCTGCATGTCGCAGTGGACCTGCAGCGGACAGACGAAGTAGTTGTCGTCGAACTGCGCGACCAGGTCCGCGGTGACATTTCGCTCGCGCCGTCGGTACTTCAGCTTGCGCAGGCCCGAGACGATCCAGCGCGCCCCTTCGGACAACCAGCCCGACGGGCGGTGGTGGCGATAGCGCGAGAAGGTCCTTGCAGCCGCCGCACTGGCCCAGTAGTACATCATCGAATACAGGGCGGTGTAGCGGAACACGTGCTGTGGCTGTTGCAACTCCTCCGGCAGTTCGCCCGGCTGTCGGACGAGTGGTACCGGCCGGGTCATCATCGAGGAATGGGCGTTCACGCCGTCCTCCTCCAGGGTGATGAAGTTGGGGCGGATGTAACCCTCCTCGAACACGAACACGCGAACGCCCCGGCGACGCGCGACCTCACGCGCGATCCGGTGGTAGCTCCGGCAATCGCCGAACAGGTAAATGCGGCCGATGTCGCGATTGATCAGCAGACGCTCGATCCATGCTTCCCAGTCGTCGAGCGTCCCGGTGTAGTCCAGCGCGTTCGAGCCCCGCCAGAAGAAGCGATCACCGCCGTTGAAGTTGATCTTCGTCACGCGAAATCCGCGCGCTTCGAGATCGGTCGCGAAACGCGAGAAGAACGGGCCGATCGGACCTTGAAGGAGCAGGACGTCACGGCGCATAGCGAAGCCCTCTCACGACATTGCGAAGATGAGCGACTCGGCGGACCAGGCGGCGGGGGACGAATGCCGACGTCCGGACGCACTCGCCGGCCGCATCGCGCGAGCGGACGATCGAACGAACGGTGTTCTCGGCATCGGTGAATTCACCGCTCTCGATGTCGATATAGCGCGGGTAGGCGATGAGGGTCAGGAACACGAGCTCGTCGAGCGAGCGGGCACGACGACGCTCGGGGGTCGGCAAGGTGTCCCGCGTGAGTCCCCAGCCTGCATAGAACGGTACGCCCCAGGTCACCACGTCCCTTCCCCTCATGAGTGCTTCGAATCCCGCGAGCGACGTCATCGTGTGCAGCTCGTCGCAATCGTCGATGGTGTCACCGACAGGGGACGAGCGATCGATCGCGTCCGCACAGTCGGCAAGCGTCCGAGCATCGACGCCGCCGATCCGGTTGCCGGCCTCGACATCGGGATGGGGGCGGTAGACGATCCACGCCTCGGGGCATTGCGCGCGCACGGCACGCAGCAGTTCGGCATTGGTAGCGACACCCGGACATCCACGGCGAATCGACTCGTCATCCTCCACCTGCCCGACGACAAGCACTTTTCTCTTGTCGGCAGGCACCTGCCCCGTCTTTACCGACCGTCCCACGTTGTACTTCGACAGCCCGGCGGCCAGGATGGTCGCGCGCAGCCGCGACGCCCGGGCGATTTCCGGCAGCGTGCAGTCGCGTGTGCGCAGCAACATCTCCAGGTCGCTGGGCACCGACGGGTCGAAGTAGATGCCCCGGGTATCGACGACCAGGGAGCCCGGTGCGACGAAGTCCGATCCGAGCCCGTTCGAGCGAAGGAAGCCGTCTTCCATTCGCCAGGTCGGGGCGGCACCCTCCAGCGGTGCACCCCGAAAGCCCCAGCACAGTCGGGTTTCCGAGGGCGCGGCGTCCAGCCCGTCGCCGAAGCGGACACTCCCCGACGGCGAGCGCAGGAAGCGCTCGACGTAGCGACGCTTCCAGGGCGCGATGCCCTCGCAGACGAACGGCCGGGCGTTGCGCGCGAACTCGCGCCGCTGCAACGCGACGTGATCGAGGCAGTCGTCGAGCGTCCAGCGCTCGCCGGTGAGCGGTGACACGTAACGCGCGAGATGCACGTGAGCGGCGTGGAACAGCTGGTCGACAGTGCGACGATGAACGCGCCGCCGAACGGGAGAGCGATCGTCACTCAGCCCCCAGGCGGCGTAGAAGGGCTGCCCGAAGACCGTGACCGGACGCTCGCAGAGCAGGGCCTCGTAGCCGAGCTGTGAGGTACCGACATAGATGCGCGCCGCTCGCTTGAGCCAGGGCAACGGATCGTCCCCCGAGCCGGAGAGTTCGAGACCGCGGTCGCGAGCGAGCCTGTCGAGATACCCGCGGCGGCGCCCGGTCACCACGTCGGGATGCGTGCGGACGATGACACGGGCGTCCGGATTCTCCGCGCAGGCCGCGTCGAGCATCGCGACGAAGCCCGCTTCGTCCATCCCGCCGCAGCGAACCGACGCATCGTCACGGGTCTGGTCGACGACCAGCACGATCTCCCGCCCGTCCTCGACGGGCAATCGACTGGTCGGGCAGTAGTTGTATTTCGTGATGTTCGCCGCGACCAGGCGTTGCCGGGCGCGGCCGGCTCGGGCCAGCGTCACGGCGTCGAGGTCACCGGCGACCTCGGCGTCCGGGCGGTTCAGAAACCGCTCTATCGCGGACGGACGCGAGCTGTCGTAGTAGACCCCGACCGGATCGACGAGCACCGAGTAACAGGTCGGCGAATGCGCGTCGGCCGATGCGCTACGGATCCAGCCGTCCTCGAGATACCACAGCGGCAGGCCTCTGGCGCGGGCGAAGCGCTCGGCCCGCCGCGCCGACGGCTTGCGGCCCCAGGCGAGGACGACGTCCCCGGTGACGCCCGCTCGCCGCGCCTCGCCAGGGGAGAGCACCGTGTCGAGCGCGAGGAAGGCTGTCAGATGACGGATCCGCCGGAGCCCCGCCGACGGACACACCGCCACACGGGGCGTACCGACGAGAGGCGGCGAGTCGACGATGAGGGACTGGGCGGACAAGTACTCGGCTCGCGAAGGCGTTCGGCGTCGGTGATGCGCCCAGCTGCAGGATGCGAGCCATCGCGGGCGGTCCGCATCCTGCTAGTTCCGTTGCGTGACCGGCATCAACTCGAAGACGCACCAGCGCGTGGCCGTGGTGCTGTGCACCTGGCGGGCCGGTCCGCATCTGGAGGCGCAACTCGACTCCCTGGCCGCGCAGGACTGGCCGCACGCCGTTCTGGTGTACGACGACGCGTCCGGCGACGGGACGAGCGCGCGCGCGCGACGCCACCCGGGCGTCACCGACGTGTTCGACAGGCCCGCCAACCTCGGCTTCGTGCAGAACTTCGCGGCCGGGATCGCCGACGCCGTCGTCCGCGGGTTCGACTACATCGCCCTGGCCGATCAGGACGATGTCTGGCAGCCCACGCGGCTGCGCGACGGGATGGTAGCGATACTCGCGGCCGAGCGCCTGCGGGGTCGCGACCATCCGCTCCTGGTGCATTCCGACCTTCGACTCATCGACGCCGCCGGTCGTCACCTGCATGCCTCCTTCATCGCCTGGCGCGGCTACGCGACGGCCGGCGAACGCGACCTGCCCGTCGTTCTCGGGCAATGCGGCGCGATGGGAAACACGATGTTGTGCAACGTCGCGCTGGCTCGCCTCGCCTTGCCGTTTCCACCGGGACTGTTCGTGCACGACTGGTGGCTGGCCTTGCTGGCGGAACTCTGGGGAACGCGCCTGTTCCTGCCGCAGCCGACGGTGGATTACCGCCTGCATGCCGACAACGCGAGCAATTCGATGGAGTCGACTCGACGCGACGTTCGCAGCCGCCTCGTCAGACTCGGGCTCGACGGGCTGCTTGCCCGCGACTTCCGGCTACCCTTCAAGGAGGACTCACGGGCCGACGTGCTCGACGCATTGCTCACGGGTGACGGTCATCGCCCGCGTCCCGAGGGGGCGGACAGGAACACCATCGTGCGCTTCGTGTCCTACCTCCGCCTGCGTGGCCCACGTCCCGCCTTGCTGGCCAGCATGCTGCGTGGCGGCTACGTGCGACGCGGCTTCCTCCACCGTTGCCGCTTCGCGATCGCCTTGTTGGTGTCGCGTCGCTATGCGGCGAGCGCCGGCTCGACCGAGGGGCGGCGATCGACCGTGCAGGACTGACGCCCGAACGGCCCGGATCGATCTGCCCGGATCGTACCGAGCGTCACGTGCTCGGCACAGACGCCGGATCCAGCACGCCGATCAGGGCGCGGGCATAGTCGCGGTAGAGACCATGACACTCGATGTACGCGATGCGGGCGTCGCACGCCTCGTCGGAGTTGTCGTCGAGCGCGCGCCGAACGGCGGCCACCACCGACGAAGGCTCGGTGTCGGCGGCCAGTACACCGTGCGCCTGTTGCAGCGCATCCAGGCCGGTGGCCCCGGCGAAGGAGACGACCGGCAGCCCCACGCTCATCGCCTCGAGGGCGACCGACGGGTACGGATCCTCGCGTGAAGTCAGCAACAGGCAGTCGGCCGCGACGAACCAGGGTTCCACCACGGCGTCGAACGGCTCGAACCGCAGTCTGGCATCGGTCGCGAAGGCCTTGCCGGGACCGGCAAGCCACGCGCTCATCTCGTCGGAACGCCCGCCGATCCACACGAAGCGCGCATCCAGACCAGCGTCGAACGCCGCTGCGGCGGCCAGCACGAACAGGTCGAACCCCTTGCGCCTGTCGGCGTAGCCGACATTGATGACGAGTGGCGTGGCGTCGTCGATGCCGAGTTCGGCACGCTTGGCCTTGCGGCCGCCTTCCGCGACGCGAAACGGTCGATGCAGACCCTGCGGACGCACGACGATCTTTCCCGTGGGCCGCGCCAGCGCGAGGAATCCGTCGCGGACGAGGTCCGCCGGAAAGACCACCGCATCGGCAAAACCGGCGATCGCATGGACTTCGGGCTCCAGCGCGCGGTCACGGACAAGGGTGGGCAGCTCGTGCACCAGCGAGAGCACCCGCGTCCCGGACGCGCGCACCGCGGGCACGGCCGAGCCGGCGACCGTGGTGTTGCAGATGGCCATGGGGAAGGCTTCGCGCTCGAGAAAGGTCTCCAGCTGCCGCCCCCCCGCCCGCGAACCGACATCCCGCAGCACGTGAGTGGTCGCCAGCTCGCGAAAGCGGGGCAGTAGTGCACCGTCCCCGAGCAGGAGGATCTGCACGTCGAATCCGAGCTCCCGCACGTAGGCCTCGGCGAGCGCCAGCAGCAACATCTGCGCGCCGTTCGCGTGCGCGTCGTGCCCGACGAGCAGCAGCCGCCGGGCCCGCGGCGTTCGGTTCGCGCCGAACAACACGCGGCGTGTGGCGTTCAGGCAGGCGTGTCCGTAGTAGACATCCGGCTCGAGATAGGCCCCCTCGGCCCACTCGTTCCATGCGTTGACGAACACCAGTGGTTCGTTACGGAAGGGTTCTGCGCGTGCGCGCGTCACGGTGCGCTCCAGCCAGCGCTCGTAGCGCGCGGGCGTCGAGCCGTGAAGCGTCACGCCGCGGCCCTCACGGCGCGCATCGTTGTCCCAGTGCGGCGCGACCGTGCGCACGATCGGCCAGTCGGGAGACGGTTCCCGCTCGGCGCGTTCCACGACATCGGCATAGGCCCGCACATGACCCTCGAAGGCGGGGTCGAACAGCCCGTGCGAGCCACTGCGATCGGGCACGCCGCGCGACACCTTGTGCGGGGGAAACTCCACCGCGCCATCGAGTCCGTAGGGCCGGGGGTCCCGGTCATCGTAACTCTGCGCCATCAACAACCAGGGCGCCACGCCGAGCACCTCGGTCCACCGCGCGCGCCAACGGGCGATGGTCGCCCGCGGTTCCGGCAGTTCGGACGCCCGGTAGACGATGAACAGCGGCCGCCCTTGCACGCGCACATGGCGCGGGTGCGCGAGGTAGCGGGCGGTATCGGCGATGAAGGCCGCCTCGTCCTCGGGCCGATAACGCTGCTCGACGAGCACGTCCGACTCGCGTCCGTCCCAGCGGCGGGTCCAGTTCTCGTTCGCCCACATGAGGCAGAAGTCCTGATCGACCGCTTCGTCGAGAAAGCGATCGAGCGGGCCGTCCATCAGACGCTTGCCGTCGAACCAGTAGTAGTAGAAGCAGAACGCGGCGATGCCGGCCGCACGCGCGAGTGCGGCCTGCGCATGCAAGGTCTCCGGTCTGTTCAGATCGTAGTGACCGAGATCCCGTGGAATGCGCGGCTGGTAGTGGCCCTCGAAGCGGGGCACGGCACGGGCGACGTTGCGCCATTCGGTGAATCCCTCGCCCCACCAGCGGTCGTTCTCGGGAAAGGCGTGGAACTGGGGAAGGTAGAACGCGATCACCCGCGCGCGTGCGACTCCGCCCGACGAAGCCACACCCGAACCGCCCGTCGCCACCCCGAGCGGCGGCTCGAACGCTGGCCCCGGGTTCGCGAAGTGGCGCACCGTGTCGTGCACGTTGTCTGGCCACGCCGGCAGTCTATCGTCGGTCGCGGCGGCAGCCAGGCGGCGCGCACGCGCCACGCGACGGGCGCGTCGCGCCAACCAGCGCCGCGTCGCCGCGACGCGGCTGGAGGTCAGGCGGCTGGAGGTCGGGCGAACCGATGAACGTCGGCGCGATGGAAGCCGAAACGTCACGGCTGCGCCTCGCTCACAGGACGAGAGACATGATGACGACGGTGAGCACCACGCCGACCACGACGTCGGCGGCCAGCGCGCGTGCCGATTCGGCCCGCGTGGGTCGCACGTCGCGGGGTATGTCGGGCAGCACCGAGCGTGGTTCGTCGTCGAACTGCGCGCGCAAGGTGCCGACACGATCGAAGGGTATGCCCGCCGCGTCCGCGTAGGCGATGAAGAGGTTGACCGCCTGCACGCCACCGTCGCCGGTGTTCAGGCCGATCAGCTGGGTCAGGTAGTTCAGCGGCTGCATCTGCACGCCCTGCTGGAGGGCGAGGATGCGCACGTGCCGATTGTCCTTTTCGAGGGCGACGAGTCGGTCCAGCTTCTCCTCCAGCGCCTCGACGCCGATCGCGTCCGAGCCGAGCACGCTTCTCGCCTGCTCGACCGACTCGAGGACGAGTTTGCGCCGATCCTCCGGTGGGTCCTTGAGTCCGCGCTCGACCATCAGCTTCGTCTGCTGATGGTCGACGCCGCGGGCCCGGAGATCCTCGCGTACATCGTTGATCGCCGATGTCAGCGTGCAGATTTCCTCGACGGTTCGACTGATCAGATTGCCGGGGGTCGCGGCCTGCGCGTCGACCGCCTCGGGAGCCGGGCCGGGGTCCACCTCGCGGGCGGGCATCCCGGTCGGCTCGTTCGCCGCGACGCCGCCGCCCGGGAGTGCGGACTTCCGCACCGGAGGATCTGACGGATCGGGTCGCGCATTGACTGCCACGTCGAGATTCTCGGGCCGGATCTGAAGCTCCGGGGGTAGCAGGAAGCAAGCCAGCCGACGGCGGTGGCGAGCCGATTTCGGGCACTTCCGAGCCCGTGTCCCGGGCACGATACTTGAATCGCGTCACGCAACGGATCGACCCCTGTTGCCCGAGGAGAATTGGATGTTGCAGACCATGCTCGCGAAGTTGCCAAGCGACCCGGTCACCGCCACGAGGAAGAAGCTGTCGACGGTGCGGCGCACGTTCGACAAGGGTCAGGCACCGTCGACGATCAGCGGCAACATCGAGGGTTTCGAGAACGGCGGGCTGTCCGGCTGGGCGCAGGACACGGCAGCCCCCGAGCGGCGCGTGGCGCTCGTCGTCCATGACGGCGAGACGCCCGTCGGTACAGGTGTCGCGGACGACTTTCGGGCGGACCTGAAGGAAGCCGGCATCGGGGACGGTCAGCATGCCTTCACGATCACGCTCGACGACAGTCTCTTCGACGGACGCCAACGCCTGCTGGACGTATTCGACGCGAAGACGCAGGCACGACTCGGGCGATACGAGTTCAAGCAACGCGCGTTCGCCGACATCCGGTTGAACGATCCCTCCTCCGGCACGCTGTCGGGGCAGGTCAAGGTAGCCGATCGCCGGCACCTGGTTCGCGAGGATCAACTCAACCCGCACGTCGGCGACGGGCGTGAGGGAATCGCGCGCATCGTGATCGATGGCAAGCCGAGCGCGATGATCGTCCAGGTGACGGTCGACGGTGAACCGCTTGCCCAGAGCGAGTGCACCCTGGCTACCGGCGCGGACCACGCCACCTTCTCGATCGCACTGCCCGCGACGCTGCACGACGATACGGCACACGTGTTCTCCGCGCGGTTGCTCGGTCAGGGGAGTCGGTCGGCGAAGATCGCCGCACACATCCGCAGCGTGACGACCGACTGGGAGCACATCGCCGCCGGCGCGGGCTCCGGGACACTCAGCGCGCTCTCGGGTGTCGCGGCCCGTCGCTATCGCTCGCTGCAGGCTCAGTTCGAGCGCGCCGCGAACGGCGAACTGGACCCGGCCGCGCTCGCCGCCGTCCGTGTCGCGCACGAGAGCGTCGTCCGCGGCCCCCTGAACCGGAACCGCTTTCCCGACCTTCACCTGTCGACCTCGGACGACCCGTTGGTCAGCATCGTGATACCGGTCCACGAGCAGTTCGCCTATACGCACCATTGCCTCGCATCGATCGTGATCAACCAGAGCGCGATTCCCTACGAGGTCATCGTCGTCGATGACTGCTCGAGCGACGAGACCCTCGAGCTCGGCACTCGCGCCCCCAACGTTCGGGTCCTGACCAACGAGGTCAACCTCCGCTTCCTCGGCACCGCCGAGCGCGGGGCGAACGCCGCCCGCGGCGAGTACGTGCTGTTCCTGAACAACGACACCGAAGTGACGCACGGCTGGCTGGAGAGCCTGCTCGACACCTTCGAGCGCTTCGCCGACGTGGGTTTGGCAGGCGCGAAGCTCATCTACCCCAGCGGCAAGCTCCAGGAGGCGGGCGGCATCGTCTGGGGAAGCGGAAAACCGTGGAACATCGGCAACGGCGGCAACGCCGAACACCCTTCCTTCAACTATGTGCGCGAGGCCGACTACCTGTCCGGCGCGGCGATGATGGTACGCGCCTCCGTCTGGAAGGAGGTCGGCGGGTTCAGCAAGGAGTTCGCACCGGCGTACTACGAGGACACCGACCTCGCCTTCAAGATTCGCGACGCCGGCTACCGCACGCTCTACTGCCCCTCCTCGGTCGTCGTGCACTACGAGGGCATGAGCAACGGCAAGGAACTGAACGCGGGAGTCAAGCGCTTCCAGTCGGTCAACGCCCCGAAGTTCCGTGCCAAGTGGCGTCGTGCCTATCGGCACAACGGGGCGGAGGGCAAGGATCTCGAATTACAGAAGGATCGCGGCATCGAGTTCCGCGTCCTGATGCTCGATCACCAGTTTCCGCGACCGGACAACGACGCCGGGAGCTACGCTGCGGTCCAGGAGATGCAGCTGCTGCGCGACCTCGGCTGCAAGATCACCTTCATCGCGTACAACATGGCGCATCTGGGACGCTATGTGCACGAGCTGCAGGACAGCGGCGTCGAGTGCATCTACAGCCCGTTCTACAACAGTGTCTCGCATTTCCTCGAGGAGCGAGGGCAGGAGTTCGACGCCGTCTACGTGACGCGCTACAACGTCGCGGCCGACGTCATCGACGACATCCGTCGCTGCACCCGGGCGAAGATCATCTTCAACAACGCCGATCTGCACTTCCTCCGGGAGATGCGGGCTGCCTTTGCCTCGAAGGACATCGAGCTCGCCGGCGCCCTCCTGACACGGGAGCGCGAACTCGCGGTCACTCGTCAGGTCGATGCCATCCTGTCCTACAACGAGGTCGAGCACTCGGTCATCGCGTCGCACAATTTCCGCGAGGACAACATCTTTCACTGCCCTTGGGTGCTTTCCGGTCAGCGGAGCCAGATCGGCTTCGCCGAGCGCGAGGGCATCGCCTTCCTCGGGGGCTTCGGTCATCATCCGAACGTGGAGGCCGTGCTCCATTTCGCCGAGTACGTGATGCCGTCGCTGCTCGCCCGAATTCCGGACATCCGTTTCCACGTCTATGGCAGCGGCATGCCCCCGGAAATCACGGCGCTGGCTTCGGACAACATCGTCATCGAGGGCTACGTCGAGAGCCTCGACAGTGTCTTCGACACCTGTCGCGTGTTCATCGCCCCGCTGCTTTCGGGCGCCGGGATCAAGGGCAAGGTTCTCGAGAGCATGTCGCACGGGGTGCCGGCGGTGCTGTCGCCGATTGCCGCCGAGGCGACGGGCCTCGCCCACGGGGCGAGCACGCTCATCGCCGAGACCGACGACGACTGGGTTCGGCACATCGAGGCGCTGTATCGCGACGAGGCGCTCTGGTCCCGGATCGCCGATGGCTGCGGCGCGTTGGTGCACTCCCGCTACAGCCATGCTCACGGGCTTGCCGCGATGGGAGACGTCATGCGCTTTCTCGAGCTCGATCCGGCTGTCGATCAACGCCCCTTCTTCAACAGCAACCGGGGAGTCGAGCGGTGAGACACGTCGCCATCCACTACCACCTCTTCAAGAACGCCGGCAGTTCGATCGACAAGATCCTCGAAAACGGCTTCGGTGCGAACTGGATCAGTTTCGATCCCAAGCCCGATCGCCTGCTGTCCGCACAGGACCTGATCGCGGTCATCGACGCACATCCCGCGGCCAGTGCTTTCTCCTCGCACCTTATCGTGCCACCGGCGCCGTCGCGCGCGGCTGCGGCCGCCGATCCGCGGAGGACGGATACGGCGTCCACTTCCGACGCCGCCGTCGCGAAGGCGGACGCCGGAACTGACAAGGGCGGGAATGCCGACGATGACATCGTCGCAGCTTCCGACGCGGCGTCCGATGCGGCGTCCGATGCGGCGTCCGATGCGGCTTCCGACATGGCGTCCGATGTGGCGTCCGATGCGGCTTCCGATGCGGCCTGCGATGCGGCGGCTGAAGTGGCCACCGGCGGAGAGACCGCCGCGCCCGCCGACGCTCCGAAGCACACCGTGTTGACGCCCTTCCGCGCACACCCGATCGTCGTGCTCCGCGATCCGATCCTGCGCGTGCGGTCCGCCTATCTCTTCGAATGGCAGAAGCAGAAGGGGACCGAGCAGCCGATCGGCACGCTCGCCGAGTACGTTCGCGAGAAGCTGGAGAAGCCGAGGGCCAACGCGATCGAGGACTTCCAGACATTGCGCCTGTCGGTCACCGACCCGGCCCGCACTCGCCCGCCGAGAACGCGCTCGGATGTCGAGATGCTTGCGGATGCGAGCGCCTTCGTCGCCTCCTTGCCCGCCTTCGGCCTTGTCGAGCGATTCGACGAGTCGCTCGAGCTTCTGGAGGACGCCTTCAGCCCGTTCTTCCCCGATCTCCGATTTCCCCCCGTCCGCGCCAACACCACGCAGTCGACGGATACGCCGACGCACGAGCGCCACGCGCGCATCCGCAAGGAACTCGGCGAGGAGCTGCACGCCGAGTTGGTCGCGCGGAACCAGATGGACATCGCGCTCTACCGCTACGCGCTCGGTCGCTTCGAAGCGCTGCACGCTCACTTCCGCGCGCAGCGGCGATCGGGTGACGATCGTCGGGTGGCGGCGTGATGGACGACGCGACACGACGCCAGGAGATCGCGAAGCTGCTTGAACGGGGCGAACTCGCCGAGGCGCGCCGGGCAGCCTTCGCCTTCATGGCTGCCCGACCCGACGCACTCGCGGCCTACCAGGGACTCGGCACACTGCTCGAAGCCGAGGGCGATGCGCAGGGTGCGGCGGAATGCTATCGCGGGTTCCTGCCCGCGAGCGTCGAGCGCGAAGCCTTCGACGTGCCCGACGACGCAGATGCCGCCGGCAGTGGCCGCGGCGTGGACTGGCTGGACGCCCATCCGGCCGAGCGCACACCGGTGCGCAGCCCGTCCGCACGAGAGCTCCCCCTGTCCGCGCACGCGAAAGACAGCCTCACCGCCTTCGCGACGGGAACCGTCGTGGTAGAGCAGGGATCGCTCTGCCACGACACCATCAACACGGTCGTGCTCGACCGGGACGGCCGGATCGTGCGCGAAGCGCCCATCCGCAACGCCGGCCCGGTCCTCGACCGCTACGCCGACAAGCCGCCGATCCGCTACGCGGGCGACATCGTGTTGCTGGGCGTTCCAGGCTCGATGAACTACTTCCACTGGATGACCGACGTGCTGCCCCGGTTCGCCGTGCTGGAGCGATCGGGCATCGACTGGCGCGACGCGACCTTCGTCCTGCCGATGGTCGTGCACCCGTTCCAGCTCGAAACGCTCGCCATGCTCGGCGTGGATCCGGCACGCATCCACGAGACCACCAGGAAGGGGGAGCATGTCAGCGGCGATCGGCTGCTGATCCCTTACCTGCAGAACATGATGGGGCTGTCCATGGGCCGCTGGGTCTCGCCGTTCCTGCGCGAACGTTTCGGCGGCAGGAAGCCTGCCCGTCGCGATCGTCGATTGCTGGTCTCGCGCGATCCCGAGGCGTCGCACGGTCGCGGCCTGGGCAACGTGGTCGAGATCACCGAGTTCTACACGTCGATGGGCTACGAGATCGTGATCCCCGACCGTTTCGGCGTGCGCGAACAGTTCGAACTGTTCGGGTCCGCATCGCATGTCGCCGGTCCGCACGGCGCCGGCTTCGCCAACCTTCACTTCTGTGCGCCCGGCACGGCGGTGTTCGAGTTCTTCGGCGATCATCTCGCCCCCTGCTACTGGGCCATGAGCGAGCTCAACGGGCTCGACTACCTCAACTGCCGCGGCGAGCGCACGGATCCGGCCGAGGACGGGTCGCTCGCCGCGATGCGCAACGTCGACGCACGTCGTTCGGCCAGCTTCTCCGTGCCGCTGGACACCATCCGGGCGATGCATGCGCGCGGAGAGCGCTCGAGCGGCGCACCGCGGCCCGACGAACTGGCGGCATGAGCACCGCGGGACGGATCGTCATCGTCGGCAATTGTCAGGCCCGCCCGCTGAGCGAGATGCTCGCGCACGCGGCGCCTGGACTCGACCTCGCCGAACCCATCATCATCCACCTCGCAAAGGCGGAAGACGAGCCGGCCCATCTCGCGCAGCTGGACGAGGCGGACGCCATCCTGACCCAGCTCGTGGCGGACGACTACCCGGCGGCGCACCTGCGTACCGGGCGACTGAAGTCGTCACACGGTGACCGGGTGACGGTCTGGCCGAACGTCTTCTTTCGCGGCCAGAATCCCGATCTCGTCTACGTCACGGGCGCACGTGGACGTCTGCTGAGTCCGATGGGGCACTATCACAGCCGCGCCGTCTACGAGGCGTGGCGCGACGGCCTGCCGGTGAGCGACTTGCGGGAGGAGGACTACGTGTCGCGGTCGCGCGACCTCGATGCCTTCCACGACGTCGTCGCGCAATCCTTCGCCGAGCTCGAGACGCGCGAGCGCGAGACGGATGTCGGCATCGCCGACGAGATACGTCGCCGCTGGCAGACAGAGCCCCTGTTCCACACGTTCAACCACCCGCGCGCGACCCTGCTGGCAGAACTGGCTCGCCGGATCGCCGCGCGCCTGGAGTTGCCGCTCGGCGACCCGGCGGTCCTGACGGCCGCCCCGGACCGTCTCGCGACCGTGCAGCCCCCGATGGAGCGGGCCCTGGGCGAGGCCCTGGGCCTCCGCTTCGATCTCTCCACCGAGACCCTCGGGGTCGAAATCACGATCGAGGGCGACCAGGTGGTCACCGGCCCGTCGGTCCGGCATGGCTTCGACGACTTCGCCCGGCTTTCATACGCCTGCTACGACGTCCAGAGCGGCTCGAGCGGCTCCGGCGGCCCGGGCGGCCGACATGACGACGTGAGATTCACGCCGGCTCACTGAGGCCTGCGATGGCTTCCGGCCATCGGATCGTCGATTCGTGACGGAGCCTGTGTCCCCGTAGCTGGAAAGTCGGCGAGGAAGACCGATACCGTCTGCATGAAACCCGAAACCGATGACTGCCTCGCGCCGGCCGTCGCTACCTCACGTCGGCTCGTGCTCCCGCTGCTTGCCGTCTCCGCCGTGGTCGGCGTGCTGGTCATCTCGACGCAGCTCCCTCCCGATGGCAGCGCGGCCGGGCCGCCCGATCCGGCACGAGCCGGTCTCGATGACCCTGTCGATGTCCGGCAGGTCCAGCCGAACCTCGGCGCGGTCAGCGCGAGCACGTCCTGGCGCTCGCTGGCGACGGCTGACGGCAGCTCGGTGGGCAACCGGCACGAGACGAGCGCAGTCGCGCTGAACGGAATGATCTATGTCCTCGGCGGGCGCGGCAAGCTCACCGCGCGCGTGTTCGACACGGCGAGTCTGACCTGGCGCGGCCTCCCGAACCTGCCGCTGGAGATGCACCACTTCCAGCCGGTTGCCGTCGGCACGAAGATCTACGCGATCGCCGCGATGACCTGCTGTTTTCCGGAGGAACCGGGCGTCTCGACGATCCATGTCTTCGACACCCTCACCGAAAGCTGGTCGACCGCGGGCGAGATGCCGTCCGCGCGAGTACGCGGCGGAGCCGGCGCCGTCGTTCACGCCGGTAGCATCTACCTCGTCGGCGGCAACACGAGAGGCCACTCGGGCGGCGCCGTACCGTGGCTCGATCGCTACGACCCGATCTCCCGACGGTGGGAGATCTTGGCTGACGCGCCGACCGCTCGCGATCACTTCCAGGCGACGCTGGTCGCGGGGCGCATCGTCGCCGCGGGCGGCCGCCAGTCGGCGATGCCCGTCCCGCAGCGCAACACGGTTCGCGCGACCGACGTCTACGACATCGCCGCCGGGCGCTGGTCGAGCGGAAGCCTCATGCCGACCGGACGCGGCGGCACGGTCAGCGTCGCTCACGACGGCGAGACGATCGTGCTCGGCGGCGAGATCGCCACGAGTGGCCCTGCCCTGGACACGGTCGAGTCCTACGATCTCGCGAGCGACAGCTGGAAGACGCTGAGTCCGATGCTGCAAGGCCGGCACGGCTCGGGCGCTGCCGTGATCGGAGACACCCTGCACATCTTCGCGGGCAGCATGCACCGGGGCGGCGCCCCGGAAACCGATTCCCACGAAACACTCTCACTCGTCGACGACGATGACGCCCAAAGCACCGACCGAGACGGCGACGGACTCGACGACGGTGCCGAGACCGCGCTTCACGGCACCGATCCGGACGATCCGGACAGCGATGACGATGGCCTGACCGACGGGCGTGAAATCGCCCTGGGCACCGATCCGCTGACACGTGACAGCGACGCCGACGGTCTGGCGGACGGTGCCGAGGTGGACGAGCACGGTACGGACCCCGCGCGTCTCGACACCGACGAGGATGGCCTGTCGGACGGCGCCGAGGTCGACAGGCACGGCAGCGATCCGCTGAGGAAGGACACCGACGGCGACGGGATCGAGGACGGGGACGAAGTGGACGTGCACGGAACCGACCCGTCCAGCGTCGACAGCGATGTCGACGGACTGTCGGACGACGAGGAGATCGATCGACACGGCACGGATCCGACCCGGGCGGACAGCGATGGCGACGGCCTCGACGACAAGGCCGAGATCGACATCCACGGGACCGACCCGACTCGCGAGGACACCGACGGCGACGGTCTGCCAGACGGCGCGGAGGCCAACGAACACCGTACCGATCCCTTGTCGGCGGACACCGATGGCGATGGCACGAGCGACGGAGACGAGGTCTTTCTCGGCAGCGACCCGCTGCGCGACGACCCCGAACCGATCGCGCCGGTCTCGACGGAAGGTGGACCGACACCGCCGTCGATCCCTCCGGCCAGACCGGTCATCGACGATTCGACGGGCAGCGGTACCGGGGGCGGTCGGCAAGGCGGCGACGAGGGCGACAACGACGCTGGCGACGACGCTGCCACCACCGCACCCGCCGTGTCGACCGGCGGCGGTGCGACGTCGGCGATCCTGCTGCTGCTCGGCCTCTGCGGCCTCGGACGCCGAGGCTCGACGGGACGGGGCCCCTCGTACGACGCCTGATCCGGGTCAGGCGTCCTTGGGCGCGACGAGGGCGACGCGCGGCGCCGCCTCGGCACCCGGACGATCCTCGCGTGGACGGCCGTAGCGATCCTCGAGCCGGACGATGTCATCTTCGCCGAGGTAGCTCCCCGACTGGACCTCGATGAGTTCGAGCGGGATGTTGCCGGGGTTCTCCATGCGATGCACCGCTCCCAGCGGGATGTAGATGCTCTCGTTCTCGTTGACGAGAGTCTTCTCGTCGTCTCGCGTCACGAGCGCCACGCCACGCACCACGATCCAGTGCTCGGACCGATGGTGATGCTTCTGCAGGGACAGCTGTTCCTTGGGCTGGACCACGATGCGCTTGACCTGGTAACGGTCCCCCCGATCCACGCCCTCGTAGTTGCCCCAGGGCCGGTAGACACGCGCATGCGTGGTCGCTTCCGGTCGTTCAGCTCGCTTGAGCTGCTCGACCAGGGACTTGATCTCGTTCGTCGCCTCACGCGGGGCGACCAGCACGGCATCGCCGCTGTCGATCACTACCAGATCGTCGCAGCCGACCACCGTGACGAGCTTGCCCTCCGAACGCACGTAGTTACGGTGCGCGTCCAGAAGCTCGACCGCACCGACGGTCGCGTTGTCGTTCGCGTCGCGCTCGCTGCTTTCCCAGACACTGTGCCAGGAACCGAGATCCGACCAGGGACACTCGAGAGTGACGATCGCTGCGCTGTCGGTCTTCTCCATGACGGCGAAGTCGACCGAATCGCTCGGGCAGGCGAGAAAGGCCTGCTTGTCGACCCGCGTGAACGGTCCATCCTCGCTACGCGCGCGCCAGGCGTCGAGGCAGGCGCGGTGCATCGCGGGCGCATGCCGCTCGAGTTCCTCGAGGTAGCGGGCGGCGCCGACGAGAAACATGCCGCTGTTCCAGGCGTAGCTGCCTTCGGCGAACAATCGCTCGGCCTTCTCCGCGTCCGGCTTCTCGACGAACTCGGCCACGCGCGTCGGGTCATCATCGCTCGCACGCACGTAGCCGTAGCCGGTGTCGGCGCGCGTCGGTCGGATGCCGAAGGTCACGATGGCGCCGCGCGCCGCGAGCTTCGCCCCCTTCTCGATCGCCTCGGGGAGCGCGCTGCCCGCGTCCATCAGGTGATCGGCCGGTGCGACGAAGAGAAGCGCCGCGGGATCGTCTTCGAGCGCCCGGCAGGCCGCGAGCGCGATCGCCGGCGCGGTGTTGCGGGCGAAGGGCTCGAGCACGATCGCGAAATCCTCGCGCCCGGCGACCCGCAGTCGCTCGGCGACGAGGAAACGATGCTCCTCGTTCGCGATGACGATGCCGCCGCCGCTCCCGATGCCCGCGACGCGATCGAGCGTGATGTCGAACAAGGAGCGATTGCCGAGCAACTCCACGAACTGCTTCGGTCGCGAGGCGCGCGATTGCGGCCACAGCCGCGTCCCGGAGCCACCGGAGAGGATGACGGGGGAGACGTTTTCCATGATGGGGGTTCTTCGCTGGGCGCCGGATCGGTGGCGCACGTGATGGACAGGCGGATGGACAGGCGGCGCGCCAGCGTGCGGCGGACTCAGGCGACGAGGCGGAGAGGCATGGTGCGGTTCTGCTCCTCGACCAGGGACACAAGATAGCGTCCGTAGCCGTTCTTGCTCATCGCCGCGCCCATCGACAGCATGTCCGCGTCCGTGATCCAGCCGTTTCTCCAGCTCACCTCCTCGGGACACGCGATCTTGACGCCCTGCCGGCTTTCCAGCGTCTCGACGAACTGGCCGGCCTCGAGCAGGGACTCGCCCGTGCCGGTATCGAGCCAGGCGTAGCCACGCGACATCACCTCGACCATCAGATCGCCCCGTTCGAGGTAGACCTTGTTGACATCGGTGATCTCGAGTTCGCCACGCGCGGAAGGTTCTATCGAGCGGGCGATGTTCACGACATCGTTGTCGTAGAAGTACAGGCCGGTCACCGCATGGTTGGACTTCGGCCGAAGGGGCTTCTCCTCGATGTCGAGCGCGCGTCCGGTCTCGTCGAAGGAAACGACGCCGTAGCGCTCGGGATCGGCAACGTGATAGGCGAACACGCTCGCCCCGCTCGGTCGCTGCGCCGCCCGCAGCAGCAAGCCGGTGAGGTCGTGGCCGTAGAAGATGTTGTCCCCGAGAATGAGGGCGACGTCGTCCTCGCCGATGAAGTCCTCACCGATGAGGAAGGCCTGCGCGAGGCCATCCGGCGAGGGCTGCACCGCGTACTCGAGATCGATGCCGAAGCGGCTGCCGTCGCCGAGCAGCTGGCGGAACAGCGGGACGTCCCGCGGGGTCGATATGAGCAGGACCTCTCGGATCCCCGCCAGCATCAACGTGCTCAGCGGGTAGTACACCATCGGCTTGTCGTACACCGGCAAAAGCTGCTTGGAAACCACCTGCGTGATCGGATGCAGGCGCGTGCCCGACCCGCCCGCGAGGATGATGCCCTTCATGGCTTCAGGCTCCGGACACTTGCGATCGGGCCAGCAACTCGGCGGCGGGGCGGGGAGGACGATCGCTCTCGCCAAGCAGCCCTTCGAAATAGGCGATGGTCTTCTCCAAGCCTTGCTCGAGCTTGACCGACGGCTCCCAGTCGAACGTCTTCCGGGCAAGCGAGATGTCGGGACGTCGCTGGGTCGGGTCGTCGCTCGGCAGTTCGCGGAACTCGAGCTTCGACGACGAACCGGTCATCTCGATGACCTTCTCGGCGAGCTGGCGGATGGTGAACTCGTCGGGGTTGCCGATGTTGACCGGTCCGGTGAAGTCGTCGCCGGTGTTCATGATGCGGAAGAAGGCCTCGATCAGATCGAGGCAGTAGCAGAACGAGCGCGTCTGCTCGCCCTCCCCGTAGATCGTGATCGGCTCCCCGGTGAGCGCCTGCATGATGAAGTTGGAGACCACGCGACCGTCCGCCGGGTGCATGCGCGGCCCGTAGGTGTTGAAGATGCGGCCGACCTTGATGCGCAGGTCATGCTGGCGGTAGTAGTCGAAGAACAGTGTCTCCGCGCAACGCTTGCCTTCGTCGTAGCAGGAGCGGAAGCCGATCGGGTTCACGTGGCCCCAGTAGTCCTCGGTCTGCGGGTGCACCTTGGGATCGCCGTAGACCTCGCTGGTGGACGCCTGGAAGATCTTGGCCCCCGTGCGCTTGGCGAGCCCGAGCATGTTGATCGCCCCGTGCACGCTGGTCTTGGTGGTCTGCACAGGATCGTGCTGGTAGTGGATCGGGGACGCCGGGCAAGCGAGGTTGTAGATCTCGTCTATCTCGAGATAGATGGGGAAGGTCACGTCGTGACGCAGCAGCTCGAAGGCCGGGTTGTCCATCAGGTGGAGGATGTTCTGCTTCCGGCCCGTGAAGTAGTTGTCCATGCAGATGACCTCGTGCCCCTCGGCGAGCAGACGGTCGCAGAGATGGGAGCCGAGGAAGCCGGCGCCGCCGGTGACGAGAGTGCGCTTGCGGGCGAGCTTGCGCATGTCGGGCGTTTGGTTGGTCATGGACTCGGGATCGGGTTCGGGAGCGGGTTGGTCGCGGGCGAGATCGCCAACGAGCGAGAATCCTTGATGATAATCAGTTCCGGTACATCGGGCGCTACATCCCGCCTCCGGATTGCCTGGGCGACATCGCCGCAGGCGGGGCAACTTGCCCTGCGATCTGCAAGTCCGGGGCCAGCGAAAGTGGCCGTTTCGGTGTCGCTTCACCCGCCGATCGAACGTGCGAGCCGAGCACGATAACGGACGAAAATCAGCGCGCACGATGTCGATCGTCATTTCGTTGACGCATGCGGCGCCCTGCCGTTCCGCCCCTCGTTCTGCCCGCATGCCTGTCGTCGATACGGTGTCCGTCGGCGCTCAGACGCGCTCCAGCGTGCGCGCCAGGGCCTCGAGCGGCACGGCGAAGTCGCGACTCGCCGTCGCTCGCTGCGCCGCGTCCGATGCGTGCGCCTGAGCGACCCGGTGGCTGACCAGTCGAGGGTAGTCCTCGGCCGCGTTCTCAAGGACCGCGTGGTAGACGTGGCCACAACTGGCCGCCAGTCCGTAGTAGTACGGGTAGACGTGACGACTGAGCAACTCGACCACCCGCGTGCCCGGTCGGCAGAAGACCATGTTGGTCAAGGCTCCGCCATGCGGGGCGACCACGACGTCGGCACGCGCGAGCAGCATCGCCTGCTCCCGCACCGTCCGTCCCTCCATGACGACGGACTCTATGTTCGCCGCCTCCAGCAGTGGCCGCATCGCCGCCTCGTTGGACACGCCCCGTCGAACGCGCTCGGGACGCCCGAGGTAGAGCCGGAGTCGATCCTCGTCAGTGGCGTCGACGGCATGCAGATGCCGCATCCACAGCGGGACGAATCTCGGCATCTTGAGGTTGATGCCGCAGGCGAGATCGATGTGCAGTACCCGTTCGCAATGCAAGTGCGGTCGCTTCGCGGTCTCCACGATTCGATCGGGCCCGATGCCGAATCGCGCGAGCGTCTCGAGCTGCCAGTCCCCGGTGATCTCGCGCACGAGCACGTGATCGACGTCGACCAGGCGGGTACCGGCGCGTTCCAGCAGGCCGAGCCGAGGCAGGATCTCGAGCATCCAGTGGTAGTAGCAATGCGCGCCCGCCGACGTGCCGAACAGCAGCGACAACCCCCGGAGCGTTCGCCGGCGCTGCCACACTCGACGCCGCTCACGGGACGGGTCGACATCGCGGGCCGCCACCTCGTCGCCGCTCGCGTCATGAATGGACCAGCTGCCACCGGTGAAGAACACCTCGGCGTCGGCGACCTCCAGAAGCGTCACGGGATTGCTGTGCATGGCGGTGTCGTTGACGTCCGCCACGCAGTCCGCCTGCACCGTGTTCGGCGGATCCAGGTGGTAGACCTCGGCCGGCAGCAGGGTGCGTCGAACGACGCCTCGCTCTCGCTCGACGTCGCACGCCGCATCGGCGGGCCGGGCGATGGCGGTCGGCGCGTCGGTCCGCTTGCCGCTCACCGGCATCGTGCGTAGCGACGCCATCGAGCGGCGCGCGCGGTCGGCGACGCCCTCGCCATCCTCCGGGACGGTGCCCATCCTTCGCTCGACGCCCTGGCTGACGACGATGTCCGGGCGTACCCGCTCGATCAGCGCGTCGTCGATCCGCTCGGCCCAGACGAAGTGCACCTCGCGAAAGGTCTCCGCCAGCATGCCGCTCAGCAGGTGTGGTTCGATGTCGCTGCAGGCATCCCCGAACAGCATCAGGCATCGCGGAATCGCGCTGGAGTGGTCGTTGCGAAAGGAGACGTGAGAGCCCTCGTCCAGGCGGCGGTCGTCGTCGCGGCCGCCGGCGTCGCGCAGCGTGACCAGCTCGTTCGCATGATGTCGGCGGGATCGCCAGGCGAAGTGGAAACGCTCGACATCGTCCGTCCTCGGCGGCACACAGGTGCGTCCGAGTTCGAGCGCACGCGGCGCGGTCTCGCGACGGTAGCCGAGCAGCTGGCGGTTGGGCGGCACGCCGAGTCGCAGGCACAGGTGCCGGTAGGCCTCGTGGCAGGCCCTCGGTGTCCACACGTCGCCGCCCCTGGCGTAGGCCGCATGGTGGATCCGGTGCCTGGCCAGTGCGGGACCGATGTCCAACAGCGCCAGCGGCAGGCCACCACGCAAGGCGGCGAAACGCTTCAGCGGCCCCTCGAGCGGACGATCGATACCGTCGTCCAGCCACTCCCCCTCGAGCGTCAGCTTGTCGGGAACGACGAGGTGGACGTAACTCGCGCCGAGCGCGGCGAGGCGCTCGGTCCGTGCATCCAGCAGCGCGCGCCACCGCTGGGCATGTCGCGCACCGAACGCGACGTCGGAGGCGCCGGCCTCGAGCGCCCGAGCATCTCCGTCGACACGGAACAGCCACCCGTCCCGGCCGGCACGAACGCCGGGCGGGACCCCTTCCGGCGGGTCCGACCGCTGCCACGAGGCGTCCGGAGACGGGCGGGTCATCAAGCGGCCCTCGAGGCGGCGCCGGTGGTGGACGCATCGGGGCCTGCGGCTCCCTCTTTCGTCGCTCCTTCCTCGATCGGTACGAGCCCCTCCTCGTCGCGCGCCGGCGGCCGCAGGGCTCGACGCGCGTCGAGCCGCCGCACGACGGCCGGTCGAACGAGCGCCAGCAACGCGAAGGCGTAGTCGTCGAAGCGGCACTCGCGATCCACGTACGCGGTGCGCGCAGCCACGGCCTCCGCCGTATCGTGCGCCAGCAGCGCCTCGATGGCCGCCGCCGCGGCGCGCGTGTCGCCACGGGGGACTCCCTTGCCGAAGCGCGCGGCCAGCGTGTCCATGCCGGTGGCTCCGTCGAAGAGCACGACCCCCCTGCCCGCGTGCAGCGCTTCCAGCACGACCGTCGGATAGGGATCCTCGCGCGAGGACAGGAGGAACGCATCGCTCGCGGCATGCCAGGCGGGCATCTCGTCACTGAATCCGATCAGGTGCAGGCGCTCGGCCAGTCGCTCGTCGCCCGTCTGCCTCGCGTCGACATCCCCCGCCACCCAGATGCGCATGTCCTCGGACAGTTCGCCCACCCAGGCGAAGTGCACGTCGTCGCGCATCTCGAGCACGCGACGGGCCGTCTCGACGAACAGGTCGAAGCCCTTTCGAAGGTCCGCGTAGCCCGCTCCGAGGACGAGTTGCCGGCCGCGACCGACGCCGATGGTCGCCCGCAACCGGCTGCGATCGGATTCCCCGGGCGCCGTGGTGAAGTAGAGGCCCTGCGGCAGGATCGATGCTCGCACCGTTCCGGCGGGCGCGAAGCGCCGGAACCCCCGCTCGACGAGCCCGGATGGAAACACCACGTGATCGGCATGGGCAGCGATGGCACGGAGGTGCTCCTCCAGCCCGTATTGCTCGACAAGGCGAGGCAGCTCGTGCACGAGCGCGACGACCTCGAGGCCCGCCGCCGAGATCGCCGGTACCAGATCGCCGCAGACCGCCGTGTTGCAGATCGCGATGTCGGCCGCGCTGGCGCGCAACACGGGCGCGAGGGAGGTGGGGCCACGTCGACCGAGCACGACGGTCGGTGCGATCGCCCGGTATTCCGCGAGCAGGGGTCCGCCCGCCCGGAGCGCGACGCTGACCTCGACGCCGGCCGCGTCGACCAGTGCCCGCGCGAGATGAAGCAGAATCATCTGCGCGCCATGGCGATGCGCGTCATGTCCGACCAGCAGCACGCCTGGCCGCTCACCCTCCACGACCTCGTCGATCCTGCGAGGCGCGTGAACCGCGCGTCGGGTCGCGTTCAGGTAGGCATGCCCGAAATGCACGTCCGGCTCGAGGTAGGCGCCCTCCGCCCACTCGTTCCAGGCGTTGACGAACACGATCGGATCGCCCGCGAAAGGCCGCGCCGTGGCGTGGCGGATCGCGCCATCGAGCCAGCGCTCGTACAGCGCGGGCGTCGAGCCGTGGAGGACCATGCCGCGGCCCTGGCGGCGAGCGTCGTTGTCCCACCCCGGCGTCACGGTCTTGATCAGCGGAAACGCCGGGGTCGCTTCGCCCAGGGAGCGTTCGACCGCCGCTGCATACGATTTCACGACGCCGCGGAAGTCGCGATCGAGCAGTTGCAGACGCGGGGTCACGTCCGGCAGCGCGTCGCAGATCTTGTGCGGCGGGAACTCGACCGCACCATCCAGTCCGTGCTCGGTCGGGTTCTCCTCCCCGAACCCCTGCGCCATCAGGATCCACGGCTCGACACCGAGCGCGATCGTCCATGCCTTGCGCCAGCGCGCGAGCGTCTCCCGGCTGCTCGGGAGCAGCCCCGCTCGGTAGAGGATGAACAGCGGCCTGCCGTCGACACGCACATACCGCGGATGGGCCATGTAGCGGGCGGTGTCGGCGATGAAGCCGGGCTCGTCCTGCCGGCGGTAACTCTGCTCGATCAGCACCTCGCTCTCGAGACCGTCCCAGGTGCGCGTCCAGTTCTCGTTCGCCCACATGATGCAGAAGTCGCGGTCGACCGCCTCGGCCAGAAAGCGTTCGAGGGGCGCCTCCATGAGACGCTTGCCGTCGAACCAGTAGTGGTAGAAGCAGAACGCCTCGACGCCCGCCGCCTTCGCGAGGCGCGCCTGCTCGTGCAGCACGCGCGCGTCTCCGAGATCGTAGAACCCGAGGTCACGCGGCACCCTCGGCTGATGGTGACCGGCGAAGCGAGGCGTACCGCGAGCGACGTTGCGCCATTCGCTGAAGCCCTTCCCCCACCAGGCGTCGTTCTCGGCGAAGGCGTGAAACTGCGGCAGGTAGAAGGCGATGACCCTGGCACGAGCCGGCGGCCGTTCCGCCTCCATCGCCCGAGCGGCCTCGAACAGGGGGCCCGGCGACACGAACTCGCGGACGGTCGCCGCCGTGTCGCCGCCGTTTCCCACCGCCGCCCAGAGCCTTGCCGCGAGGTGCCGTGCAACCAGACGCCCGCGCTTGCGCGATCGGCGCAGGAACCGCTCGACACTCCCCGCTCCGCTCATCAGGCTGCACCTCGAACCGGGGATCGCGCGAACTGGGCGCGCAGCATCTCGACGTAGGCCGACACGCGGATCTCGCGCTCCGGATCCGGACCGAGCGCCAGCCGCGCGCGCTCCTGCATCGCGAGCACCTCGACGAGATGCCGGTCGGTGTCCAGTGCGTGCGTGACGCTCGTCGGATGACGCCGATGCACGTTCAGCGGGCGTGCGACGTAGGCGATCCGTGCCTGCCGTCGGCACAGGGTCTCGAGGTAAAGGCACCAGTCGCCGACGAGTCGATAGCGATCGAGCTCGTCGTCACAGGCATCGAGCGCGGCGGACAACGCCTCCCGACGCCAGAGCACCGAGCTGACGTTCAGGATGACGTTCCGTTCGGCCAGCGCCCGTCTCGCGAACTCGGAGCCGGCGATCGAGAAGTCGTCATCGAAGAGCGTCGGGTCGACCTGACGGTAGTAGTCGATGTAGCTCGTGCCGAGCGGTTCGCCCCGTGATCCGACCAGTGCCGAATCGCAGAAGCTGAGTACCGCGCCCCCAGCGTCGAGCGCCTTCACGGTCGCGCTCAGGAAGCCGGGGTCGGCGGCGTCGTCCGCCTCGGCGATCCACAGCAGTTCGCCACGCGCCAGGCCCACGCCCTTCTTCCACTGCGAGAACACGCCGCCCCCGTTCTCGAGATTCGTTTCCAGCCGCACACGCCGCCCGGCCAACCGTACCGCGCGTCGAATCTCCCGAAGGCTGCCGTCGCTCGAGGCGTCGTCGAGCACGATCGTCTCGTAGACCGGGTAGCGCTGATCGAACACGCTTCGCAGCCGAGCGCGGAGATAGCGAGCATAGTTGTAGTTCGGAATGACCACGGACACGCGCCGCAACCCGGGCACGAGCCGCTCGAGGATCGCGAACGCATCCTCGCGGGCGTCGAGGCCATCGAGCACGTGGCGCCGGGCTGCCGAGCCACGGTCGGCGTCTGCGCGCTCGTCGGTCCACGCCGAACGCGCGAGCGCACGGGTGAGCGCCACATCGGTGGCGGGCGATGCGCACAGCACCTGCGCGTCGCTCTCGAACACGTGCGGCAGCCGTCGCGGCCACTCGGCTGCATCTCCGGCTTCCGCCGGTGCCTCGATCAGGACGCCGCACGGCACGGCGCCGCGCGTGAACGACGACACCAGATCGACGGTGTTCGCGTCGACGCCGACGCAGAGCACCTGGGTCACGCCCTCGCGGTGCACGATGCCCTCGACGTGGCCGTCGCGGTCCTCGCATCGGCCGAAGCGACGCCCGAGCCGCACCGTCGGGATGCGCCCGGCGAAGCGGTACGAAGACGCGAGGGCGACGCGCACCGACGATCGCGAATGCGGCGGCGTCCCGACGATGACCTCGACCCCGAATTCGGCGCGGAGCAGCGTGGCGAGCTCGACCGTCCGCGACAGCGACGTCCGCGCCGCGGACTCGGCGCAGACCAGCATCAGGCGCATCGGTCGCTCGTCCGGCTCGCTCACGGGAAACGCCCGCCTAGAGATTGATCGCGACCGCTGCGGCGACCGCGACCTTGTAGAGAATGTCGACGACGGTGGCGGCGAGCTGCAGGTTCTTGACCGGTGCCCTCGGTAGAACGATCAACTCGTCGCCCGGGCGAACATCCGGATTGCGACCGCTCGCGACCTCGCCGTCTGCATGGATGACGACGATGCGATCGGTCAGTGCCTGTTCGGTGAATCCTCCGGCCCGCGCGATGTAGTCGCGCGCCCGCAGACCCTCTCGATACAGCGTCGCCTGAGAGACGAGCACCTCGCCACTCAACAGGATCGAGTCGCTGCGGCGCGGAATGGTGATCACGTCTCCAGCCTCCAGCAGGACGTCGGCGATCCCACCGGCGCCGGCGACCACGAGCCGACCGCTCGGCTCGACCGAGCTCGCGCGCTCGACGAAATCGCGGATGAGCTGCGCCTCCTGCGAGCGGATCCGCGCTTCCGCGTCCGTGCGCGACGACGCGGTCAGGTAGCGGGCCTCGAGCCGGCGCAGGCTGTCCTCGATCGAACGCTTCTGGTGCTCGGCGATCGAGACCCGCCGAAGCGAGATCGACGAGATGTCGGACAGCGCCTCGTCCACCTCCACATGGTCGAGCAAGGCCTGCAGACGCATGTCGCGCGGTACGGCGAAGCGGGACGGACCCAGATGCGCGCCCTCGATCTCGACGACGATCTGAGATTCGTGGACGTCGCGGCGGAAGCTGACACTGTCTCCGTTCTGGAGGGAGAACGCCTCGAACTCGTCGAGTCGCAGGTAACGCGAGAACGGCTCGCCGTTCCGGACGCCCGAGACGCCGACATGACTGACGCCGGGCAGGGTAAGCGCGGCGTCGGCGAGCGCAGCGCCCGCCAGCGTGTCGTCCAAGAGCTCGAAGACGGCCGGCTCGGCGATATCGCCGCTGACCGCCACCGTGCCCCCACGCGCCCCGACCACGATGGTGTCACCGTCGCGGAACTGCACCCGGGGCAGGGCCCCCTCGAGCAGGAAGTCGTACAGATCGAAGCTGACCATCGGCTCGCCGTCGCGCAGCACGCGCACCTCGCGGTAGCTGCCCCGTGCGGCATCTATGCCACCGGCGCGATCGATGAAGTGGAGTGGCGAGTTGGACGGGATGCCGCTGAATCGTCCCGGACGCGGCACGTAACCGGTGACGAAGACCGCGACGGGCTGAGCCCCGTCGAGACTGGTGTACACCCGGACGTTGTCCGTGAACACCGAGCGCACGGACTGCGTCACGCGGGTGTTCAGATCGGCGTTGCGCGTTCCGCCGATCGGTACCGGTCCGACCTTCGGAATGAATATGTTGCCACGGGGGTCGACCGTGAGGCGCTCGTCGAACTCGATCGCGCCCCAGATGCGAACCGTGACCCGATCCCCCGGCTGAACGACATAGCCCGGGTTCAGCCCATCCTCGCGATCGTTGCTGAAGCCGCCACGAAAGAGATTGGCCCCGAACGGGGTGTCGACCGTGGCCAGGGCCCGTGCGGATGTGTCGACCCCGCTGTCCGGCGCGCGCCCGTCCGTGCCGGCCGGGGGTGGACGGCGTTCGTTCAGCAGGTCGGCATTCGCCGGACTCTCGTCCACCATGCCGAGGGCCAGACCCGGTACCGATTGCGCCTGCACGCTCGGCAGCGGCATGCAGCCGAGCGCGCCGAGCAGCCAGGCCATGACCGTCAGCGCGTGTCGCCGGAGTCCGGGATATCCGGCGACGGCCCGTCGCGCGGAGCTCTGACGGGCGATGGCGGAAGGCGGGATCGGCACGGGAAGACGCTCTCGGTCGGAGCCACGTCGACGGCGTGGCAGGAAGTTCGGTGAGCATGGTGGTCGGATCGCATCCTCGCGCCGCCCACGGGCGAGCGCGCAAGTTCCGCGCCACGGCCGCCATCAGCGGGCGATCAGTGCCCGATGTGATCGCGCAGCGCAGACCAGAGCAGACCCCCGATCAGGTAAGCGATGAACGCGAACACCATGACCGTGATCGTCTTGTCGACACGATATGGCTCGGTCGCCGCATCCGGCAGATTCGGCTCGACGAAGGTGATCAGATACTGCTTCTTCCGCTGCGCATCGACCCGTGCGACCTCGAAGGCGGCGAGGGAGGACGCATACTGTTGCTGGGCGATCTCCTGTTCGAGAACGAGCGGCTGGAACGACTCGATCAACGAGCCCAGATTTCCGCTCCCCCCGCCGGAGCCGGTCACTCGTCCCTTCTCCAGACGGAGCTGGCGCTCGAGGGCGGCGAGTCGGTTCTTCAGCACCACCACGTCGGCGGAATCCTCGCGCATGTACGCCATCGTCTCCGACAGCGTCGCGCGCGTCTCCGACAGTCGTGCCTCGATGCTGGAAAGACGTCCGAAGAGGGCGGCCGACTCGTCGGCCGGGCTGACCGAATCGTTGTCCGCCTGAAAGCGATTGATGTCGTGCGCCGTGCTGCGAACGCGCTGCACCGCGCGCTCCATCTCGTCACGGGCGGAACTGACCGCGTCCTCCTCCATCCGGTTGGAGAGCTCGTTGATCAGCGACTCGTTGAGCTCGATGACCAGCGAGGCGACGTCCCTGGCGACATCCGGGGCGAAGGCGCGCACCTGCACCGTCATGACGTCGCTGGTCGCGTTGCGGGTGACGGACACGCGCTCGACGAGGTAGTCGAGCAGCTCCTGCTGGGTGGCGTCCGTGTCGAGCCTGGACAGCGGGTCGACCGTCTCGTCGGCGTAGTGCGCGACGAGGTCCACCTGCTCGCCGAGGGCGTCGAACATGTCCTTGCTCGTCGAGTAGTCCATGACCACCAGGGAGTCCCTGGATCCACCCGGCAGGCTCGGCGAGGCCAGCAATGCGCTCAGTCCGCCGGCTCCGGAAACGCCCTTGGCCGAACGCACGGCGAACTTCGCCTCGGACACGTACAGATCGGATGCCATCACGCCATAATACAAGCCGGCAAACAGGGTCGGAATGCCGACGACGGTGCCGAGCGTCTTCAATATGCTATTCATCGAATTCAGCGCGGCAGATTCTGAAAGGCGTTGTACTCGTGGAGAGCTTCCTTGAGATCCTCGTAGAGCACGAGTCTGCCGTCATGCAGGATCGCCGCCATGTCACAGTTGCGGCGTATGGTCTGCTCGTTGTGCGAGACCAGGATCACCGAGGCGTTGGCACGACGCTCCTCGAAGGCCATGCGGAACTTCTCCCGGTAGCGAGCGTCGCCGGTCTCGAGGGCCTCGTCGACGAGGTAGTAGTCGAAGTCGCAGGCGAGGCTGACCGAAAACGCGAAGCGTCCCTGCATGCCGGCCGAGTAGCTCTTGAGGGGCTCGTCGAAATATGCGCCCAACTCGCTGAACTCCTCCGTGAAGGCCTCGACGTAGCGCGGACTCTCACCGTAGATTCGGGCGACGAAGCGCGCGTTCTCACGGGCGGTCAGGTTCCCCTGGAAGCCCCCCGTATAGCCGAGCGGCCACGAGACCCGTTCGTCGCAGTCCACATGACCGGAATCGGGCGGTTCGGCCTTGCCGATGACCCGGATGAGCGTGGACTTGCCGGCCCCGTTGAGACCGAGTATTCCGACGCTCGCACCGATCGGGAAGTCGAGGCTCACGTCGTCGAGCACCGTCTTCCAGCCGCCCTGTATGCGGTAGCGTTTGGACACGTTCCGGAGACGTATCACGGCGCAGCCGTCACCGGTGCATGCGCTGTCGCCTGCTGCGTCGTCGACCCCGCCGCTGCCTTCGCCGCTGCCTTCGCCGCTTGCCTCGCCGCTTGCCTCGCCGCTTGCTTCGCCGCTTGCTTCATCGCGTGCTGACCGCGCGCCGGCGCATGGCCTGATGAACGACGAGCCCGGTGGCAAGCGTCCCGAGGCTCCAGGCGCTGGCGTACAGCCAGCTTCCGTGGGTCGTCTCGAACGAGTGGAAGAATTCCCCGCGGACGAGCTCGATCATGTGCAGCAAGGGATTGTACTGAAGGTAGTGCAAGGCCTGCGGCGGCAGCGACTCGGCCGTGAAGAACAACCCGGAGCTGAAATACAGCGGTCGGCCGAGGACCTGAGCCGTGAATTGCTTGATCGATGGCACGAGAGGCTCGAGACTCGCGAAGATGAACCCCGCGCCGATGCCGAGCGTCGCCAGCAGGAAGCAGCCGAGCAGCACGCCGAGGGGGCGTTCGATGCGCACCTCGTAGCCGAGCAAGGAGGCCAGCCAGAGCAGGAAGCCGAAGGTGAAGAGGGTGACCGCGACCTCGAGCAGTCCGCGCGCGAGAATCACGTCGAAGGTCGTGACCTGCGGAAAGGTGAGCAGCATGCGACTTCCGCTGATCGACCCTTGCATCTGGTTCGACGGGTCTCGAAAGAGGGCGAAGGGTACGAAGCCGGTGAGCATGAACGCGATCAGCGGCATCCCGCTCGGCCCGTCCGCACGGAACAGGGAGAAGATCATCACGAAGGCACTGACGGACACTGCCGGCTCGATGAGAGCCCAGAGAAAGCCGATCTTGTAGCCGCCGTAGCGGGTCTTGGTCTCACGGAGGATCAGCGCGTTGAGCACACGCATCTGTGTCGCCATCGCGTCGACGACGATCGCGGGCGAGACGGCGTGGCGCGACGGCCGGTCGTCGAAGGCGACATCACCGTCTGCGGTTCGGGTACTCATGAATCAGCGGATCGCCGCGTCGCCACCGCCGAGACCACGGGTCGCGGACCAGTGCCCGTCCGCCCGTCGGCAGATCACCGATGTCGCTGAGCCATCGCTCCTCGCCACGCGTCGGCAGAGACGCCCGCTCGCGGCGCGGTACTCGTGGAGCACGCGAACACGGCGCTCGCCGAGCGGGTTGCCGGCTGCGAGATCCACCGTCGCACCGGTCGCCGCCGCACCGATCCGGTCGAGGGCTCCGACGAGCGCGGTCGAATCGCCCGTCGGTGCTTGCGGTACGGCGCCGTTACCGGGTGGACCGCTCGCGCAGCCGCCCGCGAGCAGCAGGGCCAGGCCGGGGATGACGAGCGATCGCACGCCCGGACGGGACGAGAACGCCACGCCTCAGGCCTCGTGGTTGGCGAAGATCTCCAGCAGACCGACGACGTGGTCCTGTCCGTCGGGTTCGGTGCCGGTGACGATCAATGCTCGAATCTTGTACTTCCGCATCAGCACTTCCGCGTCGCTCACCATCGCGTCGGCCGGAATGGTCACCGGCACCGGCGTCATGAAGTCGCGCACGCGCTTGTCGAGCATGGTCGGATCCATGATGAGGGCGCGCCGGAGGTCGCCGTCGGTCAGTATGCCGAGCAGCCGTCCTCGCTCGACGATGATCGCGAGACCGAGCCGACCGGACGTCATGCAGAAGATGGCCTCACGAACAGACTCCTCGGGATCGATCAGCGGCAGGTTCTCCGTGATCATCGTGTCGACGACGCGGGAGAGCAGCCGACGCCCGAGCATCCCCCCCGGATGAAACTGGGCGAAGTCCTGCGGCTTGAAGTCGCGCGCCCGGATGAGGCAGACGGCGAGCGCGTCGCCGAGCGCCATGATCGCGAGGGCGGAGGTGGTCGGCGCGAGATTGTTCGGGCAGACCTCGCGCTCGATGTCGACGCGCAGCGTGACGTCGGCGCGTCGCCCGAGCGTCGTCCCCGCGTGGCCGACGATGCCGATGATGCGGTTGCCGAAGTACTCCAGCGAGGGCATCAGGCGCAGGATTTCCTCGGTTTCCCCGCTGTAGGAGATGAGCACGATGAGATCTTCCGCGGCGATCATGCCGAGGTCGCCGTGGATCGCCTCGCCCGGGTGCACGTAGAAGCTCGGCGTTCCGGTCGAGGCGAAAGTGGCCGCCATCTTCTTCCCGACGATGCCGGACTTGCCCATGCCGGCAACGATCACCCGTCCCTTGCAGCCGAGGATCAGTCGCACCGCCTCGTCGAATTCGTCGCCGATGCTCTCGGCCAGCGTGTCGAGCGCCCGACTCTGGCTCCTGAGCGACTCGATGGCCGTCGGCACGAAGCTCGAGGCCGAACTGCTGGAGCAGCTCTGTTGTCCGGTGAAATTCATCGCGCGTCGGGGGGTCTGCTTGAGAGTCGGGCGAGCGAGGGCACTCGCGGTTGTTCCCCGGTACTGCCAGTTCCGTACCAGCCGGTGCCCCGCGGGTCCGTCGGTCCGCTCTCGCCTCGAACTAGCGCCGCGCGAGCCGATCCCGAAGCGCGAGCGCGCCGTCGAGCGCCGCGCCGGCGCTCGCTGCCGGACAATTGACGTGCCCCATCTTCCGACCCGGACGCGCTGCGAGCTTCCCGTACAGGTGCAGCCGCTCGCCGTGGTCCGTGAAGGCCGCCTCCCAGGCCGGCGCCATGCCGCCGCGCCAGAGATCACCGAGCAGATTGACCATGCACACCGGCGTGCGCAGCGTGGTGTCGCCGAGCGGCAGGGCGCACAGCGCACGCAGCTGCAGCTCGAACTGCGAGCTCGCGGTCGCGTCCAGCGTGTAGTGACCGCTGTTGTGCGGGCGGGGCGCGATCTCGTTGAACCAGAGCGCGCCGTCCGTATCGACGAAGAATTCGACGGCCAGCACGCCGTGATGATCGAGCGCAGCGGCGAGCGCGACGGCAAGCGAGCGAGCGCGAGCCTCGAGTGCGTCGCTCGCACCGGAGGGCACGCGGGATGTCGCGAGAACACCGGCCTCGTGCACGTTCCCCGCCACCGGAAAGACTGCGGAGGTGCCGTCGAAGCCGCGAGCGAGCACCACCGAGACCTCGGCCGCGAGCGATAGCCGGCGCTCGAGCACACAGCGCGTCTCGCCGAGTTCTCGCCAGGCGGCGTGCACCTCGTCAGCACTGTCGCAGGATCGCTGCCCCTTGCCGTCGTACCCGAGGCGAGCGGTCTTGAGTATGGCCGGCAGGCCGCTGATCGCGATGGCCGCCTCGATGTCCGTGACCGAATCGATGACGCCGTGCGGCACCGGTTCGAGACCGCAGGCACGCGCCGCGCGCTTCTCGGCGGTTCGATCCTGCGCGACGGCGACGCTCGCCGCGCCGGGTGCCAGGCGGGTCCGGGTGGCGAGCCGCTCGAGACTCGTGGCGGGTACGTTCTCGAACTCGATCGTCACCGCATCGCAGGCCGCCCCGAGACGATCGAGTGCAACGTCGTCGTCGTAGGCGGCGACCAGCGGATGGGCGGCCACCTGCATGGCCGGAGCGTCGGCATCCGGGTCGAGCACCCAGGTGTCGTAGCCGAGGCGCCGCGCCTCGAGAACGAAGTAACGTCCGAGCTGACCGCCACCCACCACACCGAGTGTCGCGCCGGGCAGGAGCGCCGCCGGCACGTCGACATCGGCGGCGCTCATGGCTTGACGGGCGGCAGTTGCATCGCGGATGCCTTGGCGTGCTGGGCACGCCGGAAAGCCTCGAGCCGTTCGGCAAGGGCCGCATTCCCCGTCGCGAGCATCGCCACCGCGAAGAGCGCGGCGTTCGCCGCACCCGCGTCCCCGATCGCGAACGTCGCGACGGGCACGCCGCGCGGCATCTGCACGATCGAATGCAGCGAATCCTGACCGCCGAGGTGACGGGTGGGCATCGGCACACCGAGAACCGGCAGCACCGTCTTGGCCGCGAGCATGCCCGGCAGATGCGCCGCGCCGCCGGCCCCGGCGATCAGACAGGTCAGTCCACGTTCGCGAGCGGTCTCGGCGTAGACGAACATGTCGTCCGGCATGCGGTGCGCCGACACCACGCGCGCCTCGTGCGGGACGCCGAGGTCCTCGAGGACCTCGACCGCGTGGCGCATGCAGGGCCAGTCGCTGTCGCTGCCCATCACGACGCCTACCCGAATGTCGCCCATCGTGCCTCCGGAAGCCCGCGGGGCTCGCAAACCGCGCAGTATACTGGAGCCGTCCGCCCCACCCCGCTCCGCGCGAGAAGCCATGACGCCCTCCCCTTCGCCTCGCGACGAGCCCGGCCTGCACACCACGACGATCGCCTCCCTGCCGCTCGTCTACCGCGGCAAGGTGCGGGACATCTACGAGGTCGATGCCGCGCACTGGCTCATCGTCGCGACCGATCGCGTGTCGGCCTACGACGTCATCCTGCCGACCGTGATTCCGGGCAAGGGCGAGCTGCTCACCGCGCTCGCGCTGTTCTGGTTCCGGCGTGTGCGCCCGATGATTCCGAATCACCTCTCCACCCTGTCGCTCGAGGAGATCCTCCCGGACGCGTCCGAGCGGGCACAGGCGGAAGGGCGCAGCATGATCGTTCGGCGTCTCGAGGCACTCCCCGTCGAAGCGGTGGTGCGCGGTCACCTCGCCGGGTCGGGCTGGAAGGACTATGTCCGCGAGGGACGGGTCTGCGGTATCGAGCTGCCGCCCGGACTCCGTCAGGCGGAGCGCCTGCGGCGACCGATCTTCACCCCTGCCACCAAGGCCGCGGTGGGCGAACACGACGAGAACATCGACTACGCGGAAGTCGAGCGACTGGTCGGGACGGCGATGGCCGACGATGTGCGACGCGTCAGCCTCGCGCTCTACCGCGATGCCGCCGCCCATGCCGAGAAGCGCGGCCTGATCATCGCCGACACGAAATTCGAGTTCGGCACCGATGCGGCCGGCAACCTCGTGCTGATGGACGAGATCCTCACGCCGGATTCCTCGCGCTTCTGGGAGGCGTCCACCTGGTCGCTCGACACCAGCCCGCCGAGCTACGACAAGCAGTACCTGCGCGACTGGCTCGAGACGCTCGATTGGGACAAGACGCCCCCGGGCCCGGAAGTGCCCGCGGAAATCATCGCCGGCACCCTGGCCCGTTACCGCGAGGCCTTCGAGCGGCTGACGGGCGAGGCCGCGACCCCGTGACGAGCCGCTCGCTCGTGAACGAAGGGTCGCCCGTGATCGTGCTCGGTATGCACCGGAGCGGGACGAGCGCCCTCACGGGATCGCTCGAGGAGGCGGGACTGGCTCTCGGGCCGGTGATCGAATCGGCCGCCGACAATGCCAAGGGCAGCCGCGAGTCACGTCGATTGATGACGTTGCACGAGGACATCCTCGTGCGCAATGGCGGGGCCTGGAACCGGCCCGTCAACAACGCGAGCTGGAGCCCCGTTCACCGCGAGCTCAGGGACAGCGTCATCGAGAGCTTCCAGGGGGTAGCATCCTGGGGCTTCAAGGACCCGCGAACGCTGCTGGTGCTGAACGGCTGGCTCACGGCGCTTCCCGCGGCGAGGCTGGTGGGCATCTTTCGCCACCCGCTGGCCGTCGCGCAGTCGCTGCAGCGCCGCAACGACATGCCGCTCGACGAGGCCCTGTCGCTGTGGATCGCCTACAACCGCGTGCTGAGCTGGCATCACGAGCATCACGGACCCTTCCCGCTGCTCGAGTTCTCGGACGACGATCGCGACTTCGTCGGGCAGACGCGGGAACTGGCCGCACATCTCGGGCTCGACGCCCCGCCCGAAACGTTCTTCGACGCCTCGCTTCGTCAGCCTGTCGACCTGGACGCGGTCATGTCCGAGGAGCGCGGGCCGGAAATGGTTCGGGCGCTCCGCCTCCTCGACACCCTTCGCGAGCGCCGGGGGGACGCGAACGCCCGACGCGTCGTCAGGCGATCGTGACGCGATCGTCCAGGTAGGCATCCTGGATCGCGTTGAGAAGCTCGACGCCTTCCTTCATCGGCTTCTGGAACGCCTTGCGCCCCGAGATCAGACCCATGCCGCCGGCGCGCTTGTTGATGACCGCGGTGCGAACCGCCTGAGCCAGATCGCCCGCGCCGCCCGAGCCACCGCCGGAATTGATCAGGCCGGCCCGGCCCATGTAGCAGTTGGCCACCTGGTAGCGAACGAGGTCGACCGGGTGATCGGAGGTGAGCTCGGAGTAGACCTTGTCGTGGGTGTTGCCGAAGTCGACCGACGTGTAGCCCCCGTTGTTCTCCGCCTGTTTCTGCTTGACGATGTCGGCCTGGATGGTCGAGGCTATGTGGTTCGCCTGACCGGTCAGATCGGCGGACACGTGATAGTCCGTGCCGTCCTTCTTGAAGGCGGGGTTTCGGAGGTAGGCCCAGAGCACCGTGGCCATGCCGAGCTGGTGGGCGCGGTAGAAGGCTTCGGAGATCTCCTGGATCTGGCGGCGCGAATCTTCCGAGCCGAAGTAGATCGTCGCGCCGACCGCGAGCGCACCGAGATCGAAGCATTGCTCGACCTGCGCGAACAGGGTCTGCTCGTACATCGCCGGCAGCGTCAGGGTCTCGTTGTGGTTGAGCTTGACCATGAACGGAATGCGGTGCGCGTACTGGCGCGAGACCGCGCCGAGCACGCCGAGCGTCGAGGCCACGCAATTGCAACCGCCCTCGATCGCGAGCTCGACGATGTTGGCGGGGTCGAAGTAGATCGGGTTCGGCGCGAAGGAGGCGCCCCCCGAGTGCTCGATGCCCTGGTCGACCGGCAGCATGGAGACGTAGCCGGTGCCGCCGAGTCGACCCGCGTCGAAGATCTGCTGCATGGCCCGCATGGTGCCGGGACCGCGATCGCTGCCACCGATGACGCGGGTGACGAAGTCCGGGCCGGGCACGTGTATCTGCGCCTTCGGCAAGCCCTTGCAGGTGTGGTCGAGGAGGAACTCGGCCTCGTCGCCGAGCAGTGAGAGGGTGTCGGTCATCGGTTGGCGTCCTGAAGCGAGTGAATGATCTGGATGGGCGCCGGTCTGTCCGGGACGCCCGCGTGTTCCGTATCGGTAGCCTGGTGGTCGGCACCGACACCGTTTGGCGCGAAGCGACGAATGGTCGAGCCGCGAACCGTGATGGCCGGCGCGACCGTCATGCGTCCTCGCGCGCGTGCAGCATCGCGACGGCCGGCAAGGTCTTGCCCTCGAGAAACTCGAGGAAGGCCCCGCCGCCGGTCGAGACGTACGAGACCCGATCCTCGATGCCGTAGGCGTCGATGGCGGCCAGCGTGTCGCCGCCGCCCGCGATCGAGAAGCCGTCCGCCGCGGCAACCGCCCTGGCGAGCCGCTCGGTGCCGTGCCCGAAGGCGGCGATCTCGAATACCCCGACCGGACCGTTCCAGACGATCGTGCCCGCTTCCTCGACGAGCGAGGCGTAGTGCGCGGCCGTCTCCGGACCGATGTCGAGAATCAGATCGTCCGCCTCGACATCGGCGACCGCCCTGACGGTCGCCGTCGCGTCGGCGGCGAACCGCTTGGCGCACACGACGTCGACCGGCACCGGAATCGAGGACCCCTTCGCCTCCGCCTGACGCATCAGTGCGGACGCCTGCTCGACGAGATCCGGCTCGTACAGGGACTTGCCGACCGGGTGGCCGGCCGCGGCGATGAAGGTGTTGGCGATGCCGCCGCCGACGATCAGCCGATCGACCTTGTCGAGCAGGGTCTCGAGCACGGTGAGCTTGGTCGATACCTTCGAGCCGCCGACGATGGCGACGAGCGGACGCGCGGGGCTCTCGAGCGCCTGCCCGAGCGCGTCCAGCTCCCGCGAGAGCAGCGGCCCGGCGCAGGCGATGGGCGCCTGCTTCGCGACCCCGTGGGTCGAGGCCTGGGCGCGGTGGGCGGTGCCGAAGGCATCCATCGCGAACACGTCGCAGAGCGCGGCATACCGCTCCCCGAGCGCGGCATCGTCGGCCTTCTCGCCGACATTGAAGCGCACGTTCTCGAGCAGGACGACCTCGCCCTCGCCGACTTCGGGCGGGTGTTCGAGGTAGTCCGTGACGAGCCGAACGTCCTGGCCGAGCAGCTCGGCCAGGCGCTCGGCCACCGGCGCGAGCGAGGCGGCCTTGTCGGGTTCGCCCTCGGTCGGGCGCCCGAGATGTGACATGACCATGACGTGCGCGCCGGCGCCCAGCGCATGCCGGAGCGTCGGGAGCGACGCCCGAATCCGCTTGTCGGACGTGATGCGGCCCTTCTCGAGCGGGACGTTCAGATCCTGACGCACGAGCAGGCGCTGCCCCGCGAGGGGCAGCTCGGTCAGCAGGCGCACGGTGCTCAGCTCGCCTGCATGGCGGCGAGCGTCGTGTCCAGCATGCGATTCGAGAACCCCCACTCGTTGTCGTACCAGGAGCAGGCCTTGACCAGCGTCCCACCCATGACACGCGTCATGCCGGCGTCGAAGTTGGACGAGGTGCTGGTGTGGTTGAAGTCGACCGAGACCAGCGGCGCCTCGTTGTAGGCGAGCACCTTGCCGTCGGCCGCCTTCTTCAGGATCTCGTTGATCTCCTCGACCGACGTCGCCCGACCGGCGGTGAAGGTCAGGTCGACGATGGAGACGTTGATCGTCGGTACCCGCATCGCGAAGCCGTCGAGCTTGCCGTCGAGCTCCGGCAGCACCAGCCCCACCGCCTTGGCCGCACCGGTGCTCGTCGGAATCATGCTCATCGTCGCCGAACGGGCACGGCGCAGATCCTCGTGGTACACGTCGGTCAACACCTGGTCGTTGGTGTACGCGTGGATCGTCGTCATCAGGCCGCTCTCGATGCCGACCGACTCGTGCAGTGCCTTGGCCATCGGCGCGAGGCAGTTGGTCGTGCAGGAGGCGTTCGAGATGATGCGGTCGGAGGCCTTGAGCGTGCCGTCGTTGACGCCGAAGACGATCGTGGCGTCGATGTCGCCCTTGGCCGGGGCGGAGATCAGCACCTTCTTCGCCCCGCCCTCGAGGTGCAGCGACGCCTTCTCCTGACTCGCGAAGAAACCGGTGCACTCGAGCACGACGTCCACACCGAGATCCTTCCAGGGCAGCCTGGCCGGATCGCGTTCGGCGAGTACGCGCATGCGGTCACCGTTCACCACCATGTGATCGCCATCGACCGAGACCTCGCCGGGAAAGCGGCCGTGCGCGGTGTCGTACTGCGTCAGGTGCGCGTTGGTGTTCGCGTCGCCGAGATCGTTGATCGCGACGACGTCGAACTCCTTCTCGCGGCCCCCTTCGAAAACGGCGCGGAGCACGTTGCGCCCGATGCGGCCGTAGCCGTTGATCGCGATCTTCACTGCCATGAGTCTTCTCCTGAGAAGGGACTGCCGTGGAGGCCCGGCCGGCCTGAGCCGGCGAGGCGAAGGACCATCGGTGGATCGTCCGGTCAGCCGTGGGCCGCAAGCACCTTCCGAACCATCTCGGCAAGGTTTTCCGGGCTGAAGCCGAAATGCGCGAAGACATCCTTCGCCGGGCCCGACTCGCCGAACGTGTCGATGCCGAGCACGTCGCCGTCGAGTCCGACGTATTTCCGCCACGGATCGGGCATGCCGGCCTCGACCGCGACGCGCGCGCTCACCGACGGCGGCAGCACCGAGTCGCGGTAGGTCTGATCCTGGGCATCGAAGGTGTCGGTGCTCGGCATCGAGACGACGCGCACGGCGGTACCGTCCTGTTCGAGCAGCTCGGCCGCCGCCATGGCGAGGCCGACCTCGGAGCCCGTCGCGATCAGAATCGCGTCGGGGCCACCCTTGGGTTGTCTGAGCACGTAGCCACCCTTGCGGATGTCGGCGATCTGAGCCTCGGAGCGCGTCTGATGCGCCAGGCTCTGGCGACTGAAGATCAAACTCGTCGGGCCGTCCATCCGCTCTATCGCGGCGCGCCAGGCGACGGCGGACTCGACCGCGTCGCAGGGACGCCAGACGCCCATGCGCGGCAGCAGCCGCAGCGTCGCGGTCTGCTCGACCGGCTGGTGGGTCGGGCCGTCCTCACCGACCCCGACGGAGTCGTGGGTAAACACGAAGATGCCGGGGATCTTCATCAGCGCCGCCATGCGCAGTGCGTTCCGCTGATATTCCGAGAACATGAGAAACGTCGCGACGTAGGGGCGGAAGCCCCCGTGCAGCACGACGCCGTTGGCCATGGCCGCCATCGCGAACTCGCGCACGCCGTAGTTGACGTAGTTGCCGGCCGGGTCGTCGTGGACGACGACGGAGCCGGACCACAGCGTGAGGTTCGAGCCGGCGAGATCGGCCGAGCCACCGAGAAGTTCCGGCAGATGCGGTCCGTAGCCCTCGAGGGCATTCTGGGACGCCTTCCGCGAGGCGATGGTTTCCCCGGCGGCGACGACCGATGCCACGTAGGCGTCGGCCGTGGCCGGCCAGTCGTCCGGCAGCTCCCCGGCGAGCCGTCGATCGAGCTCGGCGGCGAGTTCGGGAAAGGCGGCGCGGTAGGCATCGTGTCGCGATCGCCATTCACGCTCGCGCGCCTCGCCCTCTTCGGTGGCGTTCCAGCCCGCATACACCTCGTTCGGGATCTCGAACGGGCCGTGGTGCCAGTCGAGGGTCTTCCGCACCAGCGCGATCTCGTCGTCGCCGAGCGGTGCCCCATGACTGCTCTTGGTGCCGCCCTTGTTCGGCGAACCCATCCCGATCGTCGTGCCGGCGCAGATGAGGGTCGGCCTCGCGGTTTCGGCGAGCGCGGCCTGGATGGCCTGCTCGATCGCCGCCGGATCATGCCCGTCGACATCGCGCACGACGTGCCAGCCGTAGGCCTCGAACCGTGCCGGCGTGTCGTCGGTGAACCAGCCATCGACCTCACCATCGATGGAGATCCCGTTGTCGTCCCAGAAGGCGGTCAGCTTCCCGAGCCCGAGCGTGCCGGCCAGCGAGCACGCCTCGTGACTGATGCCTTCCATCAGACACCCGTCTCCCATGAACACCCAGGTGCGGTGATCGACGACCGCGTGGCCCTCACGGTTGAACTGCGCGGCCAGGGTTCGCTCGGCGAGCGCCATGCCGCAGGCGTTGGCGATGCCCTGACCCAGCGGTCCGGTGGTCGTCTCGACGCCCGGCGCGTACCCGTGCTCGGGGTGCCCCGGCGTCCTGGAGTGAAGCTGGCGAAACTGCTTGAGCTCCTCGATCGGGAGTGCGTAGCCGGACAGGTGCAGCAAGGAATACAACAGCATCGAGCCGTGCCCGTTCGAGAGCACGAATCGGTCACGGTTCGCCCAGTCCGGGTTCGCGGGGTTGTGCGAGAGGTGATCGTGCCAGAGGACCTCGGCCAGATCGGCCATGCCCATCGGGGCGCCCGGGTGGCCCGAGTTGGCCTGTTGAACGGCATCCATGCTGAGGGCACGAATGGCGTTGGCGCGGGTCCGACGATCGCTCATGCACGGGAATCCGGGGTTGGCGTGAAACAGGCAGGCCGAGCGGCCAGCCGCGGAGTATAAGCGACGGGTTCGCCTTGATTCGGGCGCGCGCGTCGTTATCTTCGACTTCCGGCCCGTCCCCGGACGCCCTGCCGGCGCCAGGAATCCGTCACGGACCCCGTGTCCGGCGGCGATCATCCGCTGTACAACCCGCCACCTCCCGCATACCATGAGGGGTTTGGCCGATCACAGGAAGCTGTATGAGCGCGCGCATCGCGATGGACAAGACCCAGCAGTCCAACCTCAAGGAGCTGATCGCCAAGGGCAAGGTCCAGGGCTTCCTGACCTACGCCGAGGTCAACGACCACTTGCCCGAGGGCATCGTGGACCCCGAGCAGGTGGAGGAGATCATCGCCATGATCGCCGACATGGGGATCACGGTCGGAGAGGTCGCCCCCGAAGCCGACACCCTCTCGATCTCCGAGAACAGCAACAGCACCGACGACGACGCGGCCGACGAGGCGGCGGCCGTGCTCGCCACCGTCGACGGCGAGTTCGGTCGCACCACCGACCCCGTGCGCATGTACATGCGCGAGATGGGCACGGTGGAATTGCTCACCCGCGAGGGCGAGATCGAGATCGCGAAACGCATCGAGGATGGCCTCCTGCAGGTGCTGAGCGCGCTAGGCACCTACCCCGAGACGATCAACCTCGTGCTGGAGCGCTACCAGACGGTGCGTGACGAGCAGACTCGGATGTCCGACCTGATCGTCAACTTCCGCGAGCTGACCGACGAGATCAACGTCGCCAAGCCGCCGTCCGAGAAGAGCGACGACGACGAGCCGGAGAACACCGGTCCCGACCTCGAGGAAGTGCACCGGCGTGTGCAGGCGCTGCAGCGCTCCTACGCCAAGGCGCTCAAGGCGATCGACGGCGCCGGCGGCGTGCAGGACGAGAAGGGCAAGACCGAGATGGAGAAGGTCGCGAAGATCTTCCTCGAGTTCAAGTACCACCCGAACTTCACCGCCCTGCTCGTCACCGGCCTGCGCGGTCAGGTCGAACGCATCCGCTCCCTCGAGCGGCAGATCCGCGACCTGTGCGTGAAGAGCTGCAAGATGCCTCGTTCCGCCTTCATCCAGAGCTTTCCCGGGCACGAGACCGACGAGGAGTGGCTCGAGGGCATCCTGCGCACGCGCAAGCCCTATGTCGCGTCGCTCAAGGAGCACCGCTCCGAGATCGAGATGCTGCAGAGCCGCATCCAGCAGATCTGTGTCGCCGCCCAGCTCCCGATCACCGAGATCAAGGAGATCAATCGCCGCATGTCCATCGGCGAGGCCAAGGCGCGTCGTGCGAAGAAGGAGATGGTCGAGGCGAACCTGCGACTCGTCATCTCGATCGCGAAGAAGTACACCAACCGCGGCCTGCAGTTCCTCGACCTCATCCAGGAGGGCAACATCGGCCTGATGAAGGCGGTCGACAAGTTCGAGTACCGCCGCGGCTACAAGTTCTCGACCTACGCCACGTGGTGGATCCGGCAGGCGATCACCCGCTCGATCGCCGACCAGGCGCGCACCATCCGTATTCCGGTGCACATGATCGAGACGATCAACAAGCTCAACCGCATCAGCCGGCAGATGCTCCAGGTGATGGGTCGCGAGGCGACGCCCGAGGAGCTTGCCGAGAAGATGGAGATGCCCGAGGACAAGATCCGCAAGGTGCTGAAGATCGCCAAGGAGCCGATCTCCATGGAGACGCCGATCGGCGACGACGAGGACAGCCACCTCGGCGACTTCATCGAGGATCAGAACATCCTCTCCCCGGTGGAGACGGCCACCGGCCTCGGCCTCGGGGAGACGACGCACGAAGTGCTCGCCAGCCTGACGCCGCGCGAGGCGAAGGTGCTGCGCATGCGCTTCGGCATCGACATGAACACCGACCACACGCTCGAGGAAGTCGGCAAGCAGTTCGACGTGACGCGAGAGCGCATCCGTCAGATCGAGGCGAAGGCGCTCCGGAAGCTCCGCCACCCGACCCGCTCTGAGCAGCTGCGAAGCTTCCTCGACAACCAGGAGTGACGTTCGGGGGCAGGCCGGCGGTGCCGCCGGCCCGCTCTCGATCGTCTATCGAGCCCGCCCGACACCTTCCGGCACGCCTCACTTCGCCGGCAGGTAGCGCTCCAGCAGCACGCGGACGTTGCCGATCGCGTCCTGCCCGTTGGCGAGCTTCACCGCCACGCGATAGGTGCCGGCGCGAAGGCGCTCGGCCAGCAGGCTGTCGAGTCCGGACGATCCGTCGTCGTTCTCGGCGAGTCGACGGCCGACGCGATCGAACAGCACGATCATCGGATCGACCCCCTGCCCGATCGCCTCGATCAGCAGCAGACCGTCCTCCGGCATCTCGAAGGAAAGCCACTCTGCCTTGTCGCTCACGGCGACGTCGCTGATCAGCGACGTCTCGACCGACCCGAGCGTGCGCACCGGCACCTCGTCGGCGGCAAGCGGTGCGAAGTCTCCGGCCTCGATCTGACGCAGGCGGGCCGCGACTGGATCGAACGGCGCCAGGGCCACGTCGATCATGTTGTCCGGCCCGCCGAGATCGTCCAGCTGCACGCAGTATTCGCCGGCGGGCAGCTCGCGGGGCACGTCGATCCGGCTGTTCGTGCCCTCGGCATCGTCGTTCTCGGCCAGTACCGACCCGTTCTCGTCACGCAGCGTCAGCACCGGATCGCCCGAGCTGCTGCGGGCGGAAACCGTGAGCGTGGTCGGGGTCGCCAATGTCAGGCTCCAGGCCGGCGTCCGGCCCGCCGTCGACGAGACGCGCACGCCCGCGGCGAGCGCGTCGCCATCGAGCGGGCCCCCGCCCAGTGCCGGCAGCGCATCGCTCATGCACGAAAGGTTCTCGCCCTCGCTCGCCGTCAGGGGTTCGTGGTCCGCGCGACCGAGGCGCACGGCGGCGTCGATCGGCTCGCTGTCGTAGCCGCGAGCCACGAGGCAGTAGGTGCCGGGTGCGAGCGTCGTCTCCACCCGGGCCGCGTAGTCGCCGCCGCTGTCGTCGTCGGCCGCCACCTGCACGCCGTCGGCGCCGAGCACCGTGACGAACGGGTCGCCCGTGGGACGTCCCGCGACTTCGAGACGCACGTCGGTCTCCGCCGCGAGAGAGAACAGTCGCACCAACTGTCCCTCGGCCGGAATCCGGCCGTCCGCATCCAGCGCGGCAGACAAGGTGGACAGGTCAGAGTTCGAGGAATCGCCACCGACCCACTCGCCGGCGAGGCCGAGGCCACCGCACAGGGCGGCCTCCGCCGGCTCTGAGGTGTCTATGCCAGCCGACGCCGCGCGCTCCGCGGCGGCGTCGGGGGTCGACTCCTGAGCCGCGGCCGACACGGCGGTCATGGCGATCGCGATCGCCGGGAGCAGCGTCGCTGCGGAAACCCCTCGAGTCATGCCGTCCATCCCCTGCCGAGCGGCAGCGCCTGTCGCCGCCGCGTCGGGGACACCATGCGACCAACGCCGATCGAGAGCAACACGAAGAGGAACGGCAGTGCGGCGCTGCCCGAATCGGTCCCGGACCCACGAGTGTCGGGTTCGGTCACGGCACCCTGCTCGCCACCCTCGCCGGCGTCCTTCTCCCGGTCATCTTCGTCCTCGCCTTCCTCACCGTCGGTCGGCGAGACGGGCGCTGTCTCGCCCGCGGTGGGCCCGGAATTCTCGACCGGCTTCTCGACCGGTTTCTCGACCGGCTTCTCCTCGATCTGCGCCGTGCTCATGATGGCGATGGCATCGGCGTTCGAGGCTTCGACCATGCCGCCCACGGACGCCTGACCGACCTCCACCGCGTCCAGCGTGAACAGGAAGTCGACGGTGGCGCCGGGATCCAGAACGGGAATGCTGCAGGCTGCTCGTCCGTCGACCGGCGCGTCGCAGCCGGACGGCTCGTTGACCGAGAAACCGTTCGGTACCGAGAAGGTCGCCTCGGCATCCAGCGCGGCGGCCGCGCCCTCGTTCGCGATGCGCAGCGCGACGCGCGCGCTGTCGCCAAGCTCCACCGTGTCGGGCAGCCCGGACAAGGAGGCGCTCAAGCGGGTCGGCAAGATGGGGGCGTCCACCGCGATCTCCACGCGGGCGACGTCGTTCTCGGGATCGTCGTCGCTTTCGGCCGCGACGGCGCTCGCCTCGAGGGCATGCAGACCCTCGAGCTGCGCCTCCAGCGTGATGCGCAGTCGCTCGCCCTCGTCCGAGCCGCTCGGCTCCATCTCGTCGATCGTGCACCGCAGGCCCGTATCGGCGAGTTCGCACAGCGGGCCGAATCCGAGGATCTTCCAGTGATCGGGGTCGATGTCGAGGGTGACGTCGATGTCCGTCGCGGTGTCGAACAGATCGGCGTTCCGCACCGTCGCGAACAGCTCGACCTTCTCGCCGACCGTCGCCGTCTCCGGCGCGTCGACGAACGACACGTCGAGATCCACGAATTCGTCTGCCGTCTCGATGCGACCGTTGCGGCAGGAAACCTCGCCCGAATCCTGCGGGCTGCAGATGCGCGTGTTGTCGGAGCGGTCCTTGATGAGCATGAAGCGATCGACCTCGACGCCATCCTCACGCGGGCTCATCGTCACGGTGTGCAAGCCGGCGGACTCGACCGTCAACCAGATCGTCTTCGGAATGCCGCAGTGACTGCCGCCCGAGCCACGCTGCTTGCTCGACCAGCTCCAACCGCGTCCGGCGCTGCAGGATTGCACGCGCATGCCGCTCTCGGGCCAGCCGCCGTCGATGCCGACGTGCATGCCGTTGTCCTCGGTACCGGTCGAGAACATGCGGAAGTGCACGTGGTAACGCCCGGGCTCGGGAAAGTCGATGCCGTATCTCGCCTCGGGACCGTTGCCGGGCACACCCCAGAAGAACGGAGGCGCATCGTCGGGAATCTCGCTGTCGTGCTTGACACGCCAGTCGGGCAGCAGTTCGAGGTAGGCGTTGCCGACGGCCAGGTCCGAGTGATTGCCGTCCGGGTCGTTCTCCTGCGCGGGGGTGTTCGGCTCGGTCAGCACCCAGCGGTCGTCGGCCTCGAGGTTGGCTTCCGCCTCGACGGTGATCGCGAGGTAGTCCGCGTGCGAATCGACCTGCGTCGGAGACATGGGAGGGTCTCCCGCGAACGTCGGGGAGACGGAAGAAGCCGCCCCCCCGATCGCCACCGCGACGACCATCGCCCTCCGAATGCCTTTCACGCCCATGCTTCGCTCCGCGGTGCTCGGGAACGATTCCGGAGCCTCTGCCCGGACCTATCGGCCGCGCATCCGGCGATCTCAAGCGAGCCGGGGCACTTCCCTGCCGGAAGTGGATCGGGTACAGTTTTTCGCGCGAAGGGCCTGTAGCTCAGTTGGTCAGAGCAGGGGACTCATAATCCCTTGGTCGTAGGTTCAAGTCCTACCGGGCCCATCGCCTTCGCCACCTGTCGCGGCGCTCGGCTCCGGAGACGTCGCCATCGAGTCGGCGCTCGCCACGAGCTGCGCGTACTCGGCGGCCAGCGTCATCAGATTCGTACGTTCGAATTCCGTGACGACGATCTCGTCGGCATCGGCGCCGCGTCCGCCCACCGAGCGCGGGAACTCCCGCTCCGTGGTGGGCAGGTTCGCCTCCGCCGGTTCGGGGCCGCGGACCGGACAGCGGCGGACGAAATCGGCTGCCAGCGAGACGAGTGTGCCGATATGGAACCGCCGCGAAGACCAACACCCTGCTTCGTCCTCGCGCGCGCCTCGAGCGACTCGATACGCGGCTTCGACCTATCGTGCCCGTGAAACTGCACGACTTCATCCACGATGCGGCACACCGCGACGACAGCATCGCGGGCTACCTGGAGCCGGGCGAGCGGCCCGGCACCGGTCCGTCCCGGTTCATCTACTGGCGCTCGTCGCAGCCGATGCTGCCGGCCTTCGTCAACTGCCTCGAGGACGGGGGCGACATGCGTCGGGTCTACACCAATCACGAGCAGGTACCGTGGGCGAGACCCCGCGGGCCTGGCGTGAAGCGGCGAGGCAACCTCCACCCGCACGACGGTGACGGTAGCCTGACCGTCGAGCCCGTGGCGATGAACAGCAGACGCTGGCCCGTGCGGGTCGTCGGCGATGGCGGCCCGGCACCACTGCCCGGCGGCTTGCATGCGGCGGCGCGCGCGGCGAGCGAGGGGCACGGGGCGGGCGATGGACTCGTCTCGGACACGCTCGCCCGCTTGCTTCGACACTACGCCCTGGCGACTCGCACACTCGTCGCGGCCAGTGCGTCGAGCGCGTTCACCGGCGTGCACGATCACGTGGGCGCGCTGCTGATCGACGATGGCGGGGCGATCCTGGCGGCAGGCATCAATTCCGGGAGCTACCGCCACGCCGAAGTCAGCCTGCTCCTGTCGTGGTTCCGGGACAACCCCGAGGCCCGCGCGCTGCCGCCGAAGTCCGTCGTCATCACGACGTTGACACCCTGCAGACAGTGCACGCGCTACCTTTCGCTCGTCATGGCGTCCGATACGGTAATCCTCCATGACGAAGCCGACCACGGCCGCTCCGGCCGGGTGGGCGAGCGGATCGCACGTCCTCTCGATCTGCGGGATGCCACGCGAGAGGCGCCGGCAGTGGAGGCGGCGACGAGTACGACTGCCTCTGCAACGGCGAGTGCGAGTGCCACGGCACCGGCAGACGCGGATGCCGTTCGGGAAGCGGAACGACGCGCGCTTCGCAACGCGGGTCCGAGCGGCGAATCGAGGATCGACCGCGCGCACGAGGCCCGTCGCTACCTCCTGGACAGGGCGAACTCGTCCGCTGCGTCGTCGGCACGCGCGACGCGCGCTCGTCGACCCGCGGGAACGAGCGCTAACGCGGTGAATGCCGTCGAGGCGAGCGCAGTGGCGGACGAGGCTTCGACCGAGGCGGCCGTGCTCGACTACCTCGCCACGTGGATCCGCGACGCATCGCGCACCGCTTGAGGTCCAGCGTCGGCCGGCCGTCGGGACGACAGGTGACGCACGATCACGGCGAAGACAGCACGCCCTCGACGACGCGTTCGCCATCGGGCAGCACGCTCGCCGCGATGTCTGCCTCGTCGTACAGCAGCCGGCGCGGTTCCTTCGCCGAGTAGGCGAGGCTCTGGTCGATGAAGTGTGGGGAACGCGCATCGCTCGACTGGGAGTAGCTCGTCAGGCCGTAGGCTTCCGGCCCGGCGGGGGTGAACGCGAGCCCGAAGTGCCAGCTGGTGCCACGCCCGATCGCCCAGCCTTCGCCAGGCACGGACGACAGACCGCCGCTTCGAGGCAGGACAGACGGCGCGAGCCGTGGAAAGCGCGTGTCCTCGGCCACGTCGGAGAGCACGATGTCGACCGCGTTGAAGGCGCCGTCCAGTCCGCCAGCTCCCCCGTGCCACGGAATCGCATCGGCCAACGCCATGGCCTCCCCACCGGGCGGCGCACCGCCGGACGGCTGCCAGGTCTGCACGTCGCCGAGCATCGCGTTCGGCACGATGCCTGCGTCCTCGAGCGTACCGAGCGCAGCGGCGAGCGACTGCAACGCGACGTCGTCGGAGCTGCCGCGCGTCTCGGCGTCGTCGATCGCGTACGTCGTCGCGGCGGGTTCGGCGGGGTCGAAATCGACCACGAAGGGCACGTCGTCACGCGCGAACAGGGTGGCGAGGAAGACCCGGAAGAGTGGCGCGCCGACGCTGTCCAGGCTGTACGTGCCGTCCCAGGCAGCCAGGACATCGCAGCCGGCGGCGATGTCTCGCGTACCGCCGTCGACGTTCACGTCACGGTCTCCGAGTGCCGCGCAACGGGCGCGGAGATCGGGCAGCACCCGCTCCGCGAAGAGCGCCCGACCGTTCCAGATCACGTCGAGCAGTTCGCGCGCACCGAACAGCCCGTCCTGCCCGGCCGGTGCGCTCGCGGCGAAGCCCGTCTCGTCCGGATTCTGCAGCATCGTCAGACCGAGCGTGGTGCGCGGGTTGAGCTCCGTCATCTCCTCGCCGTACAGCGGCGAGAAGCCGGTGAGCGGCTCGGCCGGATTGGCCGCCCAGTGACTGGCGTTCGAGTTCTGCACGAAGTCGGCGCGCAGCAATTGCGGCTTGTCGGCATACGGCACGATGCCGCCGCAGTCACCTTCCACCCAGTCCTCGTCCGCGGTGCTGCCGTCGAGCAGTGTCAGTCCGTTGTCGAACAACCCCCTGGCGAGCGGGCTCGCCGCCCGTCGGGCGGCCAGCGCGGCGAGCGTGCCGTCGGACAGGTTCGGTACCGAGCTTGAGTCTATGTAGAAGGCGTTGCCGGCGGCGTCGGTGTACGCGGTGTTGTTCCAGATGCTGCTGCCGCAGTCCTCGATCACCCGCTGAAAGGCGCCGAGTCCGTCCGCGCGCGAGAACCCGATCCAGGTGTCGAGGAAGGTCGCGGCCGAGGCGTTCGCGTCGCGGTAGGTGAACGCGGTCTCCCCGTCACTCCAGGCCGGGAGCGCGCCGCCGGTCAAGAGGTCGGCGGCGATCATCGGACCGTACTCGGAGTAGTAGACCTCGCGCTCCAGCACGACCGGCTCGGCACCGCCGCCGACCTCGACCCGGAAGGTGCGACTTTCGATCGCTCGCCGCTCACCGTCCTTGAGGTAGACGAGCGGGTCGTCGTCGGCGAGTGTGAGCTCGTAGAGCGTGAACCGACGACCTGTGCTGAAGGTGTGCGACCAGGCGACGTCGCGATTGAACGCGATCTGCGGGATGGGGGTACCGATCAGGCCGGCGCCGTTGACATCGATGTAGCCCGGAACGCGCAGGTGGAACTGGTACAGGCGGCGGGGGCCGCTGTACGGAAAGTGCGGATTGGCGAGCAGTGCGCCGCCCGCGGTTTCGGACAGCTCGCGGCCGATCGCCCAGACGTTGCTCGCCAGCCCGGTCTCGACGAAGTTCCGGCGCACGGCCGCGGCGCGTCGGATGTTCCGGCCGACGCGGGCGGCATCATCCGGATCGATGCGACCGATCCGGTCCGCTCGATCGGTCGGCAGAGCGGATGACGTCGTGACGCCCGGCTCTGCCGAGACGCCGGGCGGCACGGCGGCCAGCAGGGCACCGTCCGCGAACAGCCCGCCGCTCGCCAGTTGCGCGAGCACCCGGTAGTGGCCGTAGAGGTCCTCCACGTCGATCGCTCGCACCCACGGCGCCTCTCGACACGCCGCAGGAAGCGCGGCCGGCGCGGTGTCGGCGACATGTCGGTTGTAGCCTGCCACGAAGCCGCGGAGCAGGGCCAGGCTCTGCGGCGACATCGACGCGACCGCGTCAGCCGCGTCGTCGAGCGCGGCGATCGCCCGCTGCGAGAAGTCGGAGACGACGTTCACGTCGTCCTCGCCCGGCCCGAAGAAAAGCGCCCGTTCGCCACGCGCCTTGATGACCGCTTCGGCGATCAGGCAGACGTTGTCCTCGGCCTGCGCGAGGCCCGCCCCGAAACCGGCAGAGGCGAGATCGTCGGCGTCCACGTGGGGCACGCCCCCCGCGGTGCGGCGGATCCGGGCCCGCAGCATGCCGTCTGCCGCCAGCAGCGGCGCGTCGGCGGCCCCGTTCGCATCGCTCGTCGACGGCGATTCATCGTCGTCACTGGAACAGGCGAATAACAACGACGCGGCAAGCGCCGCGGCCAGACACACACGTGAGTGCACCATGTCGGGATTCCGGTTGCGCGATTGGTCAGAATAGCGCGGCACCGAGGAGACCGGACGATGAACGACGGCTACGCCTTTCCCCCGCCCGAACCGGCCACGCTGTCGATCACCGGCCGCAGCGATCGGTTTCCCGTGCGCCGCGTCTACTGCGTCGGCCGGAACTACGCCGCGCACGCGATCGAGATGGGACACGATCCGGACGCGGAACCGCCGTTCTTCTTCCAGAAGAACCCGGACGACCTCGTCGCCGACGCCACCACGTTCCCGTACCCGCCGGCGAGCGCCGACGTGCATCACGAGATCGAGCTGCTCGTGGCGCTGAAGGAAGGCGGCAAGGACATTGCCGTCGATCATGCGCTGGCGCACGTGTTCGGCTACGGCATCGCCCTGGACATGACGCGCCGCGACCGACAGGGCGAGATGAAGAAAGCCGGCCGTCCGTGGGAGGTCGGCAAGGCGTTCGAGCAGTCAGCGCCCGCCGGCCCGATCCGTCCCGTTGCCGACATCGGTCATCCCGACACGGGCGAGATCCGTCTGAGCGTGAACGGCGAGAGTCGCCAATGCGGCGATCTGAATCAGATGATCTGGAAGACCGCGGAGGTGATCTCGATACTGTCGACGCTGTTCACGCTGCGGCCGGGCGACGTCATCCTGACCGGCACGCCGGCCGGGGTCGGTCCGGTCCTGCACGGTGACACGATGCACGGGTTCATCGCCGGTGTCGGGCATCTGCGCGTCAGCGTCACCTGACGTTGCCATCGGCCGCCCGGCCGCCTTCTGCCTTCCGCCTTCCGCCTCTCGCCTCTCGCCTCTCGCCAAGCCTCGCGCATTCATTCAACTCACGTGCTGCGACGCGTCGTCCTCCAGGTAGACCTGGATGATCTCGTCGAAGGAGCGTTCGGCGACGAAGCCGAGCTCCCTCGCCCGGACCGGCGCGAGATCTTCCGCCCAGTTGCCGACGATCGCCCGGATGCCCGCGTCCGGCTCGCGGCGGATCAACGCGACGGCCTCGGATCCGACCACCCGCCCCAGCGCCTCGATCTGCTCGGCAACGGTCGCCGAGAGTCCCGGCAGCGAGAGGTTCCGTCGCGGGCCGATGCGCTCCCCGTCGAGCGTGGCCGCATGCAGCAGGAAACCGACGGCTGCCCGCGGGCTCGCGAACCAGTGCCGAACCGTATCCTCGACCGGCAGCACCGCCTCGTGGCCGTGGATCGGCTCCCTGAGAATGTTCGAGAAGAACCCGGACGCGGCGAGATTGGGCGTGCCCGGACGGATGCAGAGGGTCGGGAGCCGAAGCCCGACGCCGTCGAGGATCCCGCGTCGGGTGTAGTCCGCCAACAGCAGTTCGCCCATCGCCTTCTGCGTGCCGTAGCTCGTCAACGGCGTGAGGTGGAAGTCGTCGCCGATGCGATCCGGGAACGGTGCGCCGAACACCGCGATCGACGAGCTGAACACGACGCGCGGGCAGTAGCCGTCGTGCGCGTTGCAGTGCCGGATCGCCTCGAACAGTTCGCGCGTGCCGTCGAGGTTGATGCGATAGCCCTTCTCCAGATCCTGCTCCGCCTCGCCCGACACGATGGCGGCGAGGTGAAAGACGACGTCGGGGCGGGCCTCCAGCAGTCGCGCGGCAACGCCGGGCTCGGACAGGTCCGCGACACTTGCCTGCGTGCGCGATTCCCAGCCTGCGGGCGCGCTCGGCGAGACCACGTCGACCAGGCTCAGGTGCTCGACTTCCCGGTCGCCGAGCCGTCCGTCGTCCGCGATGCGCCGCGCGAGCTTCGCGCCGAGCATGCCGCTCGCACCGATGATCAGTACCTTCATGCCGGGCTTCCAGTGTGCGGACGTCGAGTGTGTGCGCGGGCGTCGAGCACGCGTCGAGGCGGAGCCTATCCTGAACGACTGCGGCAGGATGCCACCGCGCCTGTCGGCTGGCCGCACCGGTCGGCCGGCAAGATGATCGCCCCCTTCGACAAGACCGTCAACTCGATGGCAAGGCTCTCGTGACGTTGCGTTACGAGTCGTGCGCGCCACATACTGAGCGCGCCCGGATCGTCGGCCGACCGTTCGGCCCGGGCCCATTCGCCGTCCGATCAGGAGTCGCAGAACCGATGAAGAGCACGCCGACCATCGCCCTCACGGGCGCCCTGCTCGCCGCCACCGCCGTCGTCGCCTCCACGGCAACGGCGCAGGACGCGGTGAAGCTGCGCATCGCCACCCACCAGTCACCGGAATCACCCTCCGGTCTGACCGCCGCTCAGTTCGAGAAGGATGTCGAGGCGATGTCCGGGGGGACGCTCGATCTCGAGATGTTCTACTCGGCCTCGATCGTGAAGTCCGCGGAGACCTTCGACGCCGCCGCGACGGGAATCGTCGACTGCGACATGACCAACGGCAGCTACCAGACGGGCAAGAACCCCGCCTTCCAGTTCGTCGCCGACGTCATGGGCGGCTACGACACGCCCCTCGAGTTCCAGGCCTGGATTACCTATGGCGGTGGTGCCGAGCTCATCGACAAGCTCTATCAGCAGTACGACATGAAGTTCGTCGGCAGCTGGGTCGGTGGACAGGAATCACTCAACTCCACCCGACCACTGAACGGCGTCGGCGATCTCGAAGAGTTCAAGTTCCGCTCGCCGCCGGGCATGGAGTCGGAGATCTTCTCGGCACTCGGCGCCAAGCCCATCGTCATGGACTTCACCGAGATCTTCACGGCGCTCGAGACGAAGATCATCGATGGTGCCGATGCGTCGAACATCGCCACCAACATGAGCCTCGGCATCTACGACATCGCCAAGCACACGACCTACCCGGGTTTCCACTCGATGGCGGCCGATCACCTCGCCTGCAACCTCGAGGTCTGGAACGGGTTGTCGCCGGAGCATCAGTCGATCCTCGAGGTGGCGATGCAGAAGGTCGCGCTGCAGATCATGCTGCGCGTGCTCGTCGACAACGGCGAGTCGAGGCAGGAGATGCCGGACATGGGCGTGACCCTGTACGACTGGTCGGTCGAGGATCGGAACACCTACCGTGATGCGGCGAAGAGCGTCTGGGACGAATGGGCGAAGAAGACGCCCGAGGCGGCCGAGATCGTGGACAGCCACAAGACGTTCATCGACCGGGTGTCGATCGGCCGCTGACCGGCCGCTGACCGGCCGTTGACCGGGCGTTGACCGGGCGATCGCGGCGGCACCCTGCTGCGGCGGGCGCCGCCGGCTGACGTCGCCCGGCTCGGCTGTTTCGGCTCGGGCGAGCGACGTCGGCCGGGGCATCCTGCCGCCCCACCCGTCGAGCTGCCCGAGCCGTCCGACCGAGTCTCAACGATCCAGTGCACCGACGCCCGAGAAGCGGAACGCTTCCGTTTCCAGCGCATCGAGCTCTTCGGGCGACATCTCGTCATGGGCGACGAGAATGCGACCGAGGAAGACCAGCGGCAGCTCATCGGCTCGATCCTCGAGCGTGTACTTGACCGCTTCCGCGGCGGCCGCGCCGACATCGTCACCCATGCGCATCGGAGTCGCGTCGAGCTCGCCGCGACGAATCGCGTCGAGTTCGAGCCCCGTACCGCCCCAGCCGGTCGAGATGATCTCCTTCTCCTTGCCGGCGGCGAGCTGTGCCTCGACCGAGCCCATCGCCATTGCCGTGTTGGCGTTGTGGATCAGGGTGACCTCGGGGTAGGCCTGCAGGATCAGCTGCGTGCCGGCGAAGCCTCCCTCGCGCGTGTATTCGCCGTAGTGCTCGTAGGCCTTCTCCCATTCTCCCTTCTCGGTCACGCAGTTCTCGAAATCGCCCGAACGCTGGTTGTCGGTGATACCCGGAATGCCTCGATTGAGCGCATAGGTCACGCCCTTGCCGAGTCGCTCGACGAGGTAGTCGCAGACGTTCAGCGCGCCGAGGGTGGAAGAGAAGTCGAACCAGCCCGCGGGCTGCGTCTCGAACTGCTTGAGAGGCGTGAAGAACGACCAGACGAAGGTCGTGAACTCGTCGCTTTCGGAGAGTCGGGCGATGTTGTCCGCCTGGGTGGCGAGCTCGGACGGGCCGAAGATCACGAAGTCGTAGAGGTCGCCGTCCTGAAGGACCTGCTCGGCGTACGTGCTCTGCAGCGAATGCTCGATCTGACGGGAGGCGAACTCGGTGGTCTCGTACTCTACGCCGAGCTCGTCCATGCGCTTGGTGAAGGCGAGGTAGGCACGCGCCCAGAAGTCCGAGACGTCGGCCGAGGGGTAGATCAACGCGATCTGGAGCGGCTGCTCCTGCTCGACCGCGAGCGGCACGGCAGGCTGGCCGACCACCTCCTGCAGGGCCTCGACCGTGCCGGGTTGGTTGACCTCGTCGGGCAGCCAGTAGTCGCGCTCCCCCGCATCGGGGAGTTCCATGATCGGAATCTCGTAGTCACCGGCGGCATGCGCGGCCTGCGCGATCGAGAGGCCGGTGACGAGCGCCGTCGCGACGAGCGTCGGGACGAGCGCGCGTCGCGAGATGGTGGGCGTGCTTGCTTGCATCGGTGCATCCTCTGTCGTCCTCCCCGTGGAGGGGAGGTAAAAGGTGCGCGCCGCCGCCGGTCGGCGAGGCGACGCGTTCGGAAGGTCGGGCCGCTCAGCGCACCGCGGTCGTTTCGCCGGCGAACAGCCAGCCGAGCAGGAAAAGTGCGCCGGTGACGGCGAACAGCAGCGCGACGAAGCGCAGGGTGCGCTTCGCCTCGGGGCTCGTGAAGGCGGCCCGGACGCCGTCGCCGCCGTCGCGGTCGGACTTCTGCAGCCAGGTGTAGAAGGCGACCGAGGCGATGATCACCGCCCCCGAGGCGACCGACTGCCAGAAGAACTCGATACGCAGGGTCACCAGGGCGTTGATCATCATCGCGAGCAGCAGCACGCCTGCGAGCGAGCCGAGGATCGAGCCGCGTCCGCCGAACAGCGAGGTGCCACCGACGACGACGGCGGCGATCACGTGCAGATTGAAGTACGGGGCCGACGTCGCCTGCACGGCATTGAGCTTGCCGGCCAGCATCACGCCGGCGAGGCCTGCCATCGCGCCCATCAGCACATAGACGTAGACCTTGTAGCGATCGACCGGGATGCCCGTGAGCTCGGCCGCCTCGGGGTTCGAACCGATGGCGAGCGCGTAGCGTCCGAGCCGGGTACGGGTGTAGATGATGTAGCCCACCATGAGCGTCGACACCCCGATCACGACCGGAATGGCGACGAAGCCCGGGATCTCCCCGCGCCCGATGGCGACGATCTCGTCGGGGAAACGCGACAGCACGACGCCCTTGGCGAGCACAAGGGCGAAGCCGCGATAGGCGAGATCCATGGCGAGCGTGCCGATCAGGTCGGGCACCTTCAGCCGGGTGATGATCAGGCCGTTGATCAGGCCGCAGAGCGCGCCGAGCGAGATCGCCAGAGGCACGGCCACCCACCAGGGAAAGCCGTACGATTTCACCATGTAGGCCATGACGATGGAGGTCAACGCGGCCACCGATCCGATCGAGAGATCGATCCCGCGCGTGCAGATGACGAGCGTCATCGCCATCGCCATCGGCATGTACAGCGCGGCATCCTTGAGGATGATGTCGACGTTGGACAAGCGGAAGTATCGGGCGGGCTCGAGCACGCCCATGGTCAGCAGCAGCGCGGCGATCATCGCCATGGGACCGATGATCGCGACGTAGCGGTCGAGACGCTCGCGCGGGGTGGGGCCGACGGCCAGCGCGTCGGGTTCGCCGCCGCTCACGGGCGCCTTGCCGGTCGATGCATTCATGTCAGGCGGCATGCTCGCTGGCGGCACCGACGATCAGTCCCAGCACCGAGGTGATGTCGCTGTCGCGCGTGGCGACGACCCCGGCCCGGCGCCCGCGCCGCATCACCTGGATCCGGTCGGACACGGCGAAGACGTCGTCGAGGCTGTGCGAGATGACGACGACGGCGATCCCCTGATCGCGTACCGTCTCGATCAACTTGAGGGTGCGGGCAGTCTCCTGCGGACCGAGCGCGGCCGTCGGCTCGTCCATGACGAGCACCTTCAGATCGCTGTTGTAGACCGCCCGCGCGATCGCGACGGCCTGGCGCTGACCACCGGACAGGCTCGAGGTCGGCACGTCCATGCTCCGGAGGCGAACGCCGAGTCGCTCTGCCAGCACCCGCTCGGCCTCCGCGCGCATGCGGCGGTTGTCGAGCAGTGTCATGCCGAGTACCCGCGTGGTGAGCTCGCTGCCGAGAAACAGGTTCGCCGCCGGCGTGAGGTGATCGGCGAGCGCGAGGCTCTGGTACACGGCGTCGATGCCGCGATCGATCGCGTCGGAGTGCCCGTTGAGCACCAGCGGCTCGCCGCCCATCGTCATCGAGCCCGACGTCGGGCGGTAGACCCCGGTCAGGATCTTGATGAGGGTGGATTTCCCGGCTCCGTTGTCGCCGACGATCGCGAGTACCTCGCCGCCGCGAAGCTCGAGATCGACATCGTCGAGCGCGGTCACGCCCCCGAAGCGCTTGCCGATGCCGCGCATCTCGATCAGCGGAGGTCCGACGGTCGACGACGTCATTGGCGCGCTCGCGATACCGGGATCCGATCGGCAGTCTCACGGAGCGGATGACGTGGTGTCAAGGGCGACGTGGCGGATCGTTCGGCCGATCCGACGGCCGACGGGGCGCCGTCACGAAGGCCTGGTGGCACGTCAATGCAAGCCTGGCTACTTCCCTCGATCAGGAGTGCGGTGCGACACCTCGGCTTCGGCACCCGTTCGTCGTGCGGGAACGCGACACGCTCGCCCGCCCCGTCACGACAGGAAGAGCGGGCGCACGTACAGCACGAGAAGGCCGGCCACACCGACCAGCAGGCGAAGCGGCAGTGGCTGCGGCCGAATCACCGCCCACGAGACGAGCGCCAGCCCGAGCCCGACCTGGGCCGCGGCCAGGACGGCCGCGAGCGGCCGCTCGCCGAGCGCGAGCAGGTCCGGATTCGCGACCATCGCGAGCGGGATCAGGTAGAGCCCCACCCCGAGCGCCATCGCGTGCACGGCGACGCGCAGCCAGTTCGCGCCGACCATGCCGGCCGCGATGAACACCGCCCCGCAGACGGGCGGGGTGATCGTGCTGAGCAGCGCGAACCAGAAGACGAACAGGTGCGCCTGGAGCGGGGCGAGACCGAGCTCCCCGAGCGCGGGCCCGGCGACCGACACGCAGATGACATACGCCGCGGTCGTCGGCACCTCCATGCCGAGCAACAGGCAGGCGAGCGCCGTCAGCCCGAGCGCGGGCCAGAGCATGCCGCCCGACAGTGACAGGATCATCGACGTGGTCTTGACGCCGAGCCCGGTGACCCCGAGCACGCCGACGATGATCGAGGCGCACACGATGATCGCCGCGATGACCGCGATCTGCTGACCCGACTGCAGACAGACCGCCACGAGCCGGTCCGCGATCGTCCGCCAGGGCACGCGCCCTTCGGCACCGATGAACAAGAGCAGGAACGCCGCGAGGATCGCCGCGCAGGCGGCGTACTGCGGCGTGCGGTCGAGCGCGAACATCACGAACAGCAGGGTGCCGAACGGGACGGCGAAGAACAGCGAGGTCGAGACCACGCGCCTGAGGGCCGGCCGCTCGGACGCCGGCAGCGGCGGCAGCGCGTGGCGCGCCGCGAAGCCGTCGATGCCGAGCCACACCGCCACGAAATACAGCAAGGCCGGCAGCGCGGCGGCCGCCATGATCGCGGTGTAGGGCGTGCCGGTCAGCTCGACCATGACGAAGGCGCCTGCCCCCATCAGCGGCGGCATGATCTGCCCGCCGGAGGAGGCCACCGCCTCGACGGCGCCGGCCAGCGCCCCGGGATAGCCGAGGCGGGTCATGGCGGGCAAGGTGATCGTGCCGGTGGAGGCGACGTTGGCAGAGGCCGAGCCCGACAGCGAACCGAACAGTGCCGACGAGACCACCGAGACCTTCGCCGCTCCACCGCGGAACCGGCCTGCCGCCGCCGCGGCGAGGTTCATGAACCCCTGCCCCGCCTCACCGGCGTTCAGCGCCGCGCCGAGGATCACGAAGATCGCCACGATGCCGACCGAGACGCCGGTCAACGACCCCCAGAGACCACCCTCCGCAATGGTCAGCGTGCCGAGAAAGCTGCCTAGCGGCACACCGGGGTGGCCGAGCTCGCCGGAGAGGTGCTGCCCGAACAGACCGTAGAGCAAGGCGATGGCGGCAACGCCGGGCAGCGGCCAGCCGATCGCGCGACGCGCCGTCTCGAGCACGACGAGCAGCAGCACGACGGCGACGACGGTCTGCCCCTTGCCGGCGAGAAAGCCGTACTGGTCGGCGAGCATGTCGTGGCGCCAGGCGACCCAGAGACAGGCGGCGACACCCGCCGCGGCCAGTACGCGGCCGGTGGCGCGGAAGAGCGGACCTGCGTCCGCCGCAGCCGATGGCCCGCCCGGCGCGCCCAGCAGGATCCACGGCAGCGCGAGCGCGAGGTGCAGCGGCCGGCTGACGAGGTTCGGCACCAGGCCCGAGAACACCAGCGCGAGGTGAAAGACGATGGACAGCGCACCGAGCGCGATCCAGACGTGACGGGCATCTCTCAACGCAGGGCGTCGTCGACCAGGATGCCGTTCTCGTCGTACCAGCGAACCGCGCCCGGGTGCAGCGGGGTCGTCATGTTCTCGAGCATGGACTCGTCCACGCCGTTCCACCACGGCGCGCTCTCGCCCATCGCTTCCTTTCCTTCCCAGTAGGCCTTGGTGAGCGCGTAGGCGGTGTCGTCGTCGGTCGCCATCGTCGTGTAGGCGACGACCGGCAGGGACGTCGTGACGATGTCGGCCTGCTGCCCGGCGTAGGTGCCGGCCGGAATCACCAGACGGGTGCGCCCGGTCTCGGCCACCTGCGCGTCGCTCAGGGACAGCACCTTCACCCCGGTGCCCGCAGCGGCCTCGACCACGTTCGGCGCGGGCCAGGAACCCGCGGTGACGAAGGCGTCGATCTGACCGTTCTTCAGCGCCGCGACGGCGTTGGAGAGTTCGGCATCGGCCACCTCGACCGACTCCTCCAGACCGAACAGGGCGAGGTACTTCTCGCCCTCCGTCGCGCCGAAGGAACCCTTGCCGAGCAGCACCGTCTTGCCGGCAAGCCCGTCGATATCCTCGACGCCGGACGCGTCGCTGGCGACGAAGTGCATGGTCAGAGAGGGAATCGGGAAAAGAGAGCGGATGGAATCGAAGACCGGGCTCACCTTGCCCTCGAACATCGCCTTGCCCTCCTGGGCGAGCCCGATCAACGCGGGCGGCGAGGTGAAGACGTAGTTGCCGGGCCGTACTGCCGCCTCCATCACGTTCTGCACGGAGCCCTGGCTCTCCTCGACCGTCACCGAGATCTCGCCGGCGCTCTCGCTCTTGACGGTCTCGGCCAGCTGAACGGCCATCTGGAAGTAGGACGAACCGGCCTTCGCGGCCTTCAGCGTCACGCGGGTCTCGGCGAAGGCGCCGGTCCACGGCAGGACGAGGGCGGCGGTCAGCGCGCTCGCGAGGCGGCGCGTCGTGCGTCGGGAAAGGGGCATCGGAGTCTGCTCTGCGATCGAACGGGTCCCCGATCATCGGGGATCGGCCGCTCACCGGCAAGTGTCGAACCCGTTGGCGGAAGACTTCCGGTCGTTCATCATGCGTGCACGCGTCGCCGCCAACCGGCGACCACACGAGATGGCTCCAGCATGTCGATCGAACACGGACCGGACGCCGGCCAGAACACCGTCGAGGACCACGCCACGACCACTCGCGATGTCTACACGACGATGCCGATCACCGTGCGCACGCGACGCTCGCCGTTCTTCGAGCGTAGCCATGCCTGCGGCGCGAGCGGCTACATCGTCTACAATCACGTGCTGCTCGCCACCGACTTCGCCTCGCCCGAGGAGGACTACCTTCACCTCAAGCGCGCCGTTCAGCTCTGGGACGTCGGCTGCCAGCGTCAGATCGAGCTCAGTGGCCCCGATGCCGCGCGCCTCGTGCAGCTGAGCACCCCGCGCGACATCGCGACGATGCAGGACGATCAGTGCTTCTACGTGCCGACCGTCGACGCCGCCGGCCACATGACCAACGATCCGGTGACGCTGCGGGTCGGCCCGGACCGCTACTGGGTATCGATCGCGGACGGCGACCTGATCCTCTACTACCGTGGCCTGGCCGCCGGGCTCGGCCTGGACGTGCAGATCGGCGAGGCCGATGTCTGGCCACTCGCGATCCAGGGGCCCAGGGCCGACGAGCTCGTCGGCCGCGTCTGGGGCGAGGCGGCGACGAGGATCCGCTTCTTCCGACACACCCGCGTCGACGTGGACGGCGTGCCGATGATCCTCGCCCGCTCCGGCTACTCGGCGCAGGGCGGCTACGAGCTGTACTTCGAAGGGCAGGATGGTGCCGACGCGCTCTGGGACCGACTGATGACCGCCGGCGCGGACCTCGATGTGCGCGGCGGCTCACCGTGTCAGGCCGAGCGCATCGAGGCGGGGCTCCTCTCCTGGCTGAGCGACATGACGCCGGACATGACGCCGTTCGAGGCCGGGCTCGGCCGTTTCTGCCACCTCGATCGCGACACCGGCTGCCTCGCGCTCGACGCCTTGCGGGCGCAGCGCGAGCCCACGCGGCAGATCCGGCCGATCGGCATCTCGGGCGGACCGCTGGCGCGGATGATGGGCTTCTGGACCGTGACGGACACGAACGGCACGACCGTCGGCAGGATCTCCTCGGCCGCGCATGCCTGGAGCTACGGCGACAACCTCGCCATCGGCCTGATCGACCGATCGCATTGGGAGACGGGCACGCCACTGTTGGTCCAGGCGCCCGACGGCGAGCGCGAGGCCGAGGTCATGCCCGGCTTCCCCGGACGCGGGTGATCTCGGCCGACGGTCGCGCGCGATGAGCGCCATTCACTCCAGCGAGGATGCCCGCGCACGGGCGAGACGACGCCTGCCTTGGATGGTCTACGACTACATCGACGGCGCCGCCGGCGAGGGCGTCGGCGAACGGCGCAACCGTGAGGCGCTGCAGGCGATACGGTTGCAGCCGCGCATCCTGAACGACGTCGAGCACCGGGACCTGTCCGTGCCCTTGTTCGACGGCACGGCGTCCCTCCCCTTCGGGGTGTCGCCCATGGGCATGTGCAATCTGGCCTGCCCCGGTGCGGACCGCATGCTCGCGCGTGCCGCGGCGCGCCATCGGGTGCCCACCGGGGCGTCCACCGCCGCTTCCACCCGCCTCGAGGCCATCCTCGAGGAAGCGGAAGGTCAGGCCTGGTTCCAGCTCTACTTCAGCGGCGACAAGGCGGCCTCGGGGAAACTGATCGACCGGGCCGCCGCGGCCGGTTACGAGACCCTGGTGCTGACGGTCGACGTGCCGGAGGTCGGGCGTCGGCCGCGTGAACTCAAGCGCGGGTTCAAGATGCCGTTCCGCATCGGCCCGATGCAGTTCCTCGACTTCGCCGCGCATCCGCGATGGTCGCTGTCGACCCTGCGCCACGGCGCGCCCGCGCTCGACAACTTCGGTGGCGAGTACGGCGAGTTCGATCGCACGACCAGTCGCGCCGGCGCGGACTGGGCGCTGCTCGACGAGATCCGCGGCCGCTGGAAGGGGCGGCTGGTGGTCAAGGGCGTGTTGAGCGTTTCCGACGCGTTGCGCCTGCAGGCAGCCGGGGTCGATGCCGTGCAGGTATCGAGTCACGGGGGTCGGCAGCTCGACAGCGGGCCCGCGCCGATCCGGGTTCTCGCTCAGGTCAGGAAGGCGGTCGGCCCCGACTTTCCCCTCTTCTACGACTCGGGAATCCGGAGCGGCGAGGATGTCGTTCGCGCGTACGCCACGGGCGCGGACTTCGTGTTCATCGGGCGCCCGTGGCTGTTCGCCCTGGCAGCAGACGGCGAGCGGGGTCTGACGAGCCTGATCGACGTGTTCTCGCAGGAGGCGAGCATCGCGCTCGCGCAGCTCGGGCTGTCGCGCATGCGGGACGTGACGAGCACGTCGATCGTCCCGGCGAACGAGACCCCCACCTGAGGCTCCGCCTCGTTCAGCTCCAGCGCCAGGGTGGACGATCGAGCGTGTCGAGGCCGGCGATGACCGTGCGCCCGAGCGATTTCTCGAGCACGTGGCTCGCGGCATCTTCCGTGCCCTCCAGCCGCTGCACCAGGGCCCTGGCGTGGCTGATCACCCAGACCTGCGAGCGCGTGCTCGCCGCACGGATCAGCCGAGCGAGCGGCGCAAGCAGCTCCGGATGCAGACTCGTCTCCGGCTCGTTGAGCACCATCAGCGGCGGCGGACGCGGCGTCAGCAGCGCGGCGACCAGCAGGACGTAGCGAAGCGTCCCGTCCGACCACTCGGGGCAGCCCAGCTGTCGCAGCAGTCCGGGCTGATGCAGGCCGACGTAGAGGCGCCCTCCCCCGAGCGACGTGACCACGAGCCGGCTGCCCGGGAAGGCGTCGTCGATGGCCTCGTCGAGCGCGGTCCGGTCTCCGACCTCGATGATGGTCTGCAGAGCTGCCGCCAGATCGCGACCGTCATGATGCAGGACGGGCGTGCGCGTTGCCGGTATCGAGCGGCGCGCGGGCGCGTCGGCATCCGTGCGAAAGTCGGCATAGAAGCGCCAGTGACGCATCGTTTCGCGGAGGCGGAACACCTCGGGCACCGCGTCGGCGTCGCCGGCACTGTCGAACAGGCTGTCGTGCGCGGCGAGCGCCGTGGACACCGTCGTCCATCGGCGGCCCGAGCGGCGGCGAAGCACCGGTCCCGAGCGATCGACGAGGGCGGCAGCCGGTCGGTAGAGCGCGCCGCCCCAGATGCACTCGCGCTTGATGACCGGATCGAGGTCGAAGGCCGAGCTCGACGGCACGGGCATCCCGAGCTCGACCAGATAGCCGAGGTCTTCGCCGACGAACCCGAGGCGAAGGCGGGCGGGCCGCGCTCGCGGACCGCCCTGCACGGCCACCTCGCCGCGCTCCATCGCTCTACTGACGGTGTCAGGTCCGGCCCACATGACATTGGGCAGTCCACCTTCGCGCGCGAGCGCGGAGATCGCCTCGCCGCCGGCGACCCGTGCAAGCAGGCGCAGCGCGCCGTACAGGTTCGACTTGCCGACACCGTTCGCGCCGGTGACCACGGTGAGCGGAGCCAGGGGCACCACGAGTGCATGCAGGGAGCGGTAGCTGTCGACGGCGAGGGTGTCGAGCATGTCCGCGCCCTCGTGCCCGTGCCCGGACGCGCGACCGGTGTCAGCCTTCGTCGCTCCAGCCCGCCTTGCGATGGCTGCCGTCGCAGAACGGCTTGTTGGCCGAGAGGCCGCAGCGACACAAGGCGGTGCCGGTGCCCTGCCACGCCGCGCGCCCGCTGCCGGCGCGAATCGTCAGGTTGCCGCTGACGCGAAGGGGGCCGTCCTTCTTCACCTCGATGGTCAGGATGCCGCCCGTCACCTCGAGCGGCGCGCCGGCATCGCCGACGGCGCCGTGGTCGCGGAAGTCGGATTTCAGGTGGCTGTTGTCGCAATAGGGCTTGTTGCTCGACAGCCCACAGCGGCAAAGCGCGGCGCGGTGCCCGAGCGCGGGCGCTCGCTCCGGTGCGCCCTCGATCGCCAGCGCGCCGTCGACATACAGCGGGCCGCCGTCGGCGACGGTCACGGTGTTTTCGGCCGAGGGCGACGCCGTCGCCGACGGATCGGAGAAGCTGGCCGCGAGCGCGCCGCTCGGGCAGCGGGCGACGACCTCGCGCACGTGGGCGTCGTCGACACCGTCGAGTTCACACCAGGGCTTGCGCCCGCTCTCGAACAGCGTCCCTTTCGCGCGCGTGCATTCGCCGACGTGGATACAGAGATCCTCGTCCCACGTGACCGTCGCCGTCTCGCTCTGCCAGGTCACGACCCGTTGCTTGCTCATGCCGTCGCTCGATGTTTGGTTCGGCCGGAGCGCCATCGTATCAGCGGATCTTTCCCGAGAGATCGACCGTCCGAATCGTGCAAACCCCGATGCGACGGTGATCGTCGATCAGTCCGGCCGGGCATCAGCCCCCGAGCGATGCGGGGGGCTCCGGGAAGCAGGTGAGAGAGGTCGCCGGCGGCAGACCGATGCTTCCGGCGACATGCACGGTGCGCAGCAACGCGTCATGTCTCGAACACAGATCGCTCAGCAGCAGCGAGACCCGGACGCTGTTGCGGGTGATGCGTGCCCCCCTGGCGAGGGTCGCGGAGCGCCGCGAGTGAATCTTTCGAAGCGTGAGCACCGCCATCGCGACGGACCAGAGGCAGAACACCCGCATGCCGTGCTCCTCGCGCGGGATGGTCAGCACATAGCGCACGGCATCGTCGAGGTAACCGCGACACAGGCCGATCAGGCGCAGCAGTCCTCGATCCAGGGTGGCGACGGCGTCGACCGACCCCGTCGATGCCGCCTCGAACAGCGCGGCGAAATCGGTGGATTCGCCCGAGAAGGCCGCGCGCGGCAACCAGTAGACGCCACGCGCATGATCATCGAGCGTGTCCTTGAGGATGTTGGTCAGCTGCAACCCGTTGCCGAAGGGCACGGCAAGCGCGAGCAAGTCGTCGCGCCGTGCAGCGACGCCCGCCGAGTGGTGGCAGAAGAGTTCGGTCAGCATCTCGCCGACCACGCCCGCGACGTGGTAGCAATAGCGCTCCAGCGCGGCGACATCTTCCAGCCCGGAACGCCCCGTCGCCCCACCTTCGAAGCGGTGCATGCCGGCCGCCATGGTCATCGTGCAGCGCACCAGCGCCGCCCGCTCGACGGCGTCGAATCGCGCCGTGACCGCGAGCACGTCGGGCAACACCTGCACGAGCTCCCGCTCGCCGTCGGGGGCCTCGGCCCGCAGCGCCGCCTGCAGGTCGGTCGCCAGCGCCGCGGCATCGTCGTCCCCGGCGAGCGCCGCGCCGAACCGGCCGAAGAACGCCTCCCGATCGGCGACGCTCGCGCCGGGAGACAACTCGTCCTCGATGGTGTCGATCAGCCGGCACAGCAGGTAGCCGTTGCCGACCACATCCGCCAGCGCCGGCGCCAGTCGCGGAATGGTCAACGCGAAGGTGCGCGAGACGTGTTGCAGCAGATGCGCCTGCAGCGCGCGCTGCCCCGGCGCGAGCACGCTGGGTCGTCGGGTCTCCTCGGGACTCACGTCGGCGATGGCCTGGGTATCCGGGGCGACAGGATACGACGCTCGGCCGCTCGGCGCCCGTGGCATCATCCGCGCGTCGCGCGCCGCCCGGGGCCGGGACAGACTCGTCCGGATCGTCGGAGGACTTCGACGGGGTGACCGCCCGCGCGCTCTTCCCACAGAACTATTTGGCGTCCTGACCCGTCGCGAGCGATCAGCGACGCTCAGTCGGCCGCGACGGGGGCCTCGCCGCTCACCATCGTCCGGTGCAGCGTCCGTGCGCCGACGACGGCGGAATGATCCGCCGCGTGCAACGTCGAGCGATTGTCGGTCACGAGCAGATCCCCGGCACGCCAGGCGTGCCGATGGAGCGGCGCTCCGTGACTCGCCTGCGCGTGCGCCGCGTCGATGAGCGCCACCGCCTCGGCCTGCCCCAGCAAGACGCCATCGCGACGAGCGCCGACCAGACGCTCCCGCGCCGAGACGAACAAGGCGGTACGGCCAACCGCGGGGTGGCGTCTCAGGACCGGGTGCCAGACCCCCTGCCCGGCGGCCTCGGGGTCGGGCACGCGCGACGCGACATGCAGCAGCTCGACGCCCCGCAAGGCCTCGCGCAACGCAGGGTCCGCCGACTCCACGGCGGCGAACTGGTCGACGAACACCGTCTCGCCACCCGCTGCGGGAATCTCCACGCCGGCAAGCAGCGTGAACGAGGGCGGTCGGGCGACGTAGGACGTGTCCGTGTGAAAGACGCTCTTCGGGGACGTCGTCCGACCCCGGTTGGTGACGACGAACACGTAGTCGTGCGCGGGGTGCGGACGTTCTCCCGGTGTGAACATCAGCTCCCCGAGCGTCTCGGTCAACGCCTGCAGCGCTCCCGGACCGAGCGGCACATCCGACAGCGCCGCGTAGCCGCGACGCGACGCAGCGTCCGCCGCCTCGCGCAGCGCCGCCACGAGCGCCGCGTCCGGCTCGCTCACGGCCTGGCCCGCCGCCACGACGGACGGACCTCGAGAAACACGCGGTAAGCAGGCTCCAGAACCGCGAGCGCGAGCGGTGTGCCAGCCAGGCGTCCGAGCCGACGCGTCCGCGGCAGGGTCGACCAGAGACGCGCGAACGCCGCTGCCCCGTCGACCTGTCGATACCCGGCGATCTCGCGCCGGCGCAGCGGGCAACCGCCGTCGTAGCAGACCGTCAGGTCGGGCGCGTTGCCGGCGTTCACGTCGTGCCCGTCTTCCGTGCCGCTCGTCGGGGACGCCTGCGCGTGGCTCGTATGCCCTTTCATCCGATCGTCTCCGTCGCCCGCCGCAAGTGCCTGCGCTCGGCGACCACTTCCACGACAAGCGAGCCACGTCCGGAGCGCCGTTCCCCTCGTTGCAAGACGTGCGCTAGTGCAGCGTGCCACCGTGAATCGAGCCCTGCCGAAACGCGTTCATCATGCGGACGTACTGCGCGCGATCGAAGGTGAACGGGCCGACGTCCTGCAGCCAGTAGACGTCCTGTCCGACCAGATCGGGCAGATCCTCCTCGGGGGTGTCGTCGATGCCGAGTCGCCGCCACTCGACCCGGTCGTCGAAGGCGCGGACTTCGGCGACGATCGTGGTGCAGAAGAGATCGCGATGTTCGGGACACATCAGTACGGGAACGCGGAGTCGTCGCGTGTCGCTCGGCAGGATGCGTTCCCAGACGAGCGCCTGCTCGCGCGGCTCGTCCAACCACCCGAGCAGCGTCGGCACCAGGCCCTCGATCTCGTCCTCCTCGCCGGGGGTGGCGAGCATGACGTCGAGCGGGCGGCCGTCGACGTGGATGACGAGATGCTCCTCCTCTTCCTCGGCGGTTCTCTCGAACACGGCTTCAATCCTGTTCATCGAGCGGCGTGGCCCTGTCGGGTCGCTGGCGGGTCGCGAGCGTATCACGCAGCCGGGAGCGTCTCCCGGACCACGTTCACCGACGGTGACGACGCGGCATTATACTGCGGTGGACGGCCGGGGAATCTCCCCCGCGATCGCTCGACGGAGACCGATTCGAACATGACCCGAAGACGAATGATGTGGACGCGCCGGAGAACGAGCGTTCTCGTGGCCAGCGTGCTGGCCGGCGCGATGCTCGCCGGCTGCGCCGACAGTGACGACGATGACGACATGGTCGGCAACGGTATCGGCGGCGAAGGAAACGGCGGCGAAGTCAACGACGACGAGGACATGGTCGGCAACGGCGGCGAAGTCAACGGCGGCGAAGACGACGACGATGGCGACATGGTCAGCGACGGCGGCGAAGCCGACGGCGGCGAAGACGACGACGATGGCGACATGGTCAGCGACGGCAGCGAAGCCAACGGCGGCGAAGACGACGACGATGGCGACATGGTCAGCGACGGCGGCGAAGCCAACGGCGGCGAAGACGACGACGATGGCGACATGGTCAGCGACGGCGGCGAAGCCAACGGCGGCGCAGACGACGACGATGGCGACATGGTCAGCGACGGCGGCGAAGCCGACGGCGACGGGAGCCAGGCGCTCGCCGCCATCGGGGTCCCGCAAGGTGACGACGCCGCGGCAGGCTTTACCGGCGGTGTCGTCACGGCCGCCAATCCGATCGCGGCCAAGGCGGGTGCCGACGTGCTCGCGGCCGGCGGCAACGCGGTCGATGCGGCCGTCGTCGTGCAGTTCGTCCTGAACGTCGTGGAGCCCACGTCCTCGGGCATCGGCGGCGGCGGGTTCATGGGCATCCACCTGCCCGACGGGCCACGCACCTTCTACATCGACTCGCGCGAGAAGGCGCCGGCCGCGGCGACGCCGACCCAGTACCTGACCTGCGACGCCACGGCCTGCGACGGCGAGGATGAGCCGGTGCCGATCGGCCCGACCGAGGGCAGCCCCTTCCTCGACATCGCCACCAGCGGCATCGGCGTCGGCGTGCCCGGCACGCTGCTCGGCATCGAGCGTGCGCTGAGCGAGTACGGCAGCGGCACCTACACGCTGGCGCAGGCGCTCGAGCCGGCGATCGAACTGGCCGAAGGTTTCCCGATCAACGATCGCCTCGCGATGCTCATCGCGCAGGAGCCCACCGAGCGCAACCGCACCACGTTCTGGCCGGAGACCGCCGAGATCTTCCGCCCCGACGGCGATCCGCTCGAATCGGGCGACACGCTGGCACAGCCCGACCTCGCGAAGACCCTTCGTCTGATCGCCGCGGAGGGCTCGGAAGTGTTCTACGAGGGAGAGATCGCGTCCGCGATCGTCGAGGCACAGGCACGGTTCCGGGATACCGTCGGCGAGGCGGGCGCGGGGCGCATGACGTTGGCGGATCTGGCCGACTACCGCGCGGTCGGCGTCATGGAACGCGAGCCCGTCGTCTCCGACTACCGCGGCTACACCATCAACGGCATGCCCTTCCCCTCCTCGGGCGGACTGACCGTCGCGCAGATCCTCGAGTGCGTCGAGCAATTCCCGCTCGGCGACGCGGACGCAGGCTTCGGCCCGGGCGCCACCGACACGCTCAACGTCATGATCGAGTCGATGCGCCTCGCCTTCTCGAGCCGTTCCGTCTGGATGGGTGACGAGGACGCGGATACCTTGTCGCTGCCCGATACCGGGCTGCTCGATCCGGATTACCTCGGCCCGCGCTGCGACCAGATCGCGGCCGACGCCCGACTCGAGGGAGACGACATCGAGCCCGGCGATCCCCGCCCCTTCGACCCGGACTTCGGCGGCACGGCGACGACGATCGGCGCGGCACCCGAAGGCGAGGTCGGCATCGACACGACGCACTTCAGCATCATCGACGAGAACGGCATGGTCGTCTCCTGGACCTCGACCATCGAGGGCACCTGGGGAAGCGGCATCACGGTGCCGGGCTACGGCTTTCTGCTCAACAACGAGTTGACCGACTTCAACTTCGTGCCGCAGGCGACCTCGGCCGACGACGAAGACTTTCGACCCGGTGCCAACGACGTCGCACCGGGCAAGCGCCCACGCAGCAGCATGGCTCCCACCCTGGTGTTCGCCGGCGACGAGTTCGTCGCGGCCTACGGCTCGCCCGGCGGTTCGACCATCATCAACTCCGTCGTCAACACGACGATCAACCTGATCGATCACGGCATGTCGGTCCAGGAGGCGATCGATGCTCCCCGCGTCAGCACCGGCGGCGGCAGTGTGTCGTACGAGGACGGCTTCGACGCTTCGGTGCTCGACGCGTTGCGCACGCTCGGCCACGGCCTCCGGGACGATCCGTCCGACGGCATCGGCTCGGTACAGGCTGTCGTCGTCGATCCGATGACTGGCTTGCAGTACGGCGGTGCCGACGACCGTCGCGCCGGTGACGTGGTCGGGCTGCCGCTCGACGAATAGGGCCTCCGGCAAGTGCAGGGGTGGCGCGCAGGGACGCGCCCCGCCCCGCGCGACCGAGTCGCGCACCTCCCCGAATCCGCGTTACCGGTTTGACAATCGCGGTCAGCCCGCGGAAACCCCTGTGGCACAATTCCCACTCGGGCAGCCAAGGGGGCGGCTCACCCCCTTTACCGACAGGATGATGACGTCATGGGTCTGTTCGATTTCGCGAAAGGCATGGGCAAGAAACTGTTCGACAACGACGACGACGCACCGACGAAGATCAAGGATGCTCTCGAGGCAGACAATCCCGGCATCGAGGGTCTGGAAGTGGACTACGCCGACGGCAAGGTGAAGCTGCGCGGCAAGGCGGCGACCGCCGAGGCGATGGAGAAGGCGGTACTCATCGCCGGCAACGCGCACGGCGTCACCGATGTGGACGTCTCGGGACTGGAGTCCCCCGAACCGGAAGCGAGCGTCGTCTACTACACGGTGGAATCCGGCGACACGCTGTCCAAGATCGCCAAGGCGCACCTCGGCGATGCAATGGCCTACCCGAAGATCTTCGAGGCTAACCGCGAGGTCATCAAGGATCCGGACCTGATCTACCCCGGCCAGAAGATCCGCATTCCGGGTGGACAGGGCACGCCTGCCTGACGCCCGCATGGCCCGATGACACTCGATCCGGCACTCCGGCGCGACACGCGACCCCTGTTCGATACGGACCATGCCCACGTGCTGCTCGCGAACGACGCGCGGTGGCCGTGGTTGATCCTCGTGCCGAGAGACTCGGCGGTACGCGAGGTCCATGAGTTGTCCCCGGGTGCTCGGGCGGGATTTCTGGAGAACGCGAGCGGGGTGGGCGATGTGCTGCAGCAGACGACCGGCTGCCATAGCGTCAACACCGCCATGCTGGGCAACGTGGTGTCGCAGCTGCATTGTCACGTCGTCGCGCGCTCGCCCGGCGACCCCGCCTGGCCCGCGCCGATCTGGGGGTTCGGGAGCGCGGAGGCGCGCGACGCCTCGGCGGGACTGCCACCCTTCGCGCTGGCGGTCCGGGCGGCATTCGAGCGGTAGCCGGTCGACGCTGTCAGCCGTCGACCGGCGCCAGTGACAGTGGCCCGGCCGTGTCGAACGGTTGCGTGGACTTCCCAGCCTGTCTCATCATGAGCCGGATCGGCGCATCGGTACCGTGCACGAGGCGTCCGAACGGACCCACGCGACGAAGGCGCGCGTGCAACGCGCTCGTCGGATCGACGAAGGTCATGCCGAAGTGAGCGGCATGTCGGGCGAGCACGCCGGACACGAAGGCGGACCAGGCGCCCTCGTCGCCCGCGCGTAGCGTCACGTCGGAGAAGCGCACGTAGCGGAAGGCCGAGGGGTCGAAGCGTCGCCGGGCGGGCGCGAACGGCAAGACGCCTCGACGTACCAGCGCGTCGAGCGCCGGTCCCATCGACTCGATGCGGTAGCCACTCACCGCGACCCGCGCGCTGACGCGCAGGCCATGGTCGTCGACGAGCGCCAGGCCGGGCAGACGACTCGGCGTGATGTCGCGGACCAGGCAGTCGCCCTGGCTCGCGGACAGTGCGTCCGCCTCGCGCGGTTCCCGACTGTCGGCCAGCGCATGCAGACGGACTCGCTCGCGCGGCCACTGCCGGTAGGTCATGAACATCGCGAGCCCACCGACGTCTCGCGCGCCCTCGCTCACGAGGAGCGACAGGGACGCGTGGTTGTCGGCATCGATGCAACCCCAGGACAGGAGGGGTGAGTCCGTGTCGCGCGCGAGCGTCTCGATCCCGGCGCGCGCGGCCGCGGCAAGTCGGCGTCCGATGCCCTGCCCGAGCGCGGAGGGCGCGACGCACAGCAGTCCCCGGTAGATACCGATCGTCGGCTTCCCGTCGAGCAACAGCGCTCGCCGATCGAGCACACAGGCGCCGACGAGCAGGCCGTCGCGTCGCGCGACGACGAAGGTCGGATCGTTCAGCCGTGCGATCTGCACGGCTGCGCCGAGCCGGCGGTAGCGAAGCCCGGCCGTGCCGAAGGTGACCGACTCCACGAGCGCGGGCAGGTCGGGTGGCAGGCGCCCTTCGATCGTGACGTGCAGGGTCATCGCGGACCGTGCCAGCCCACGTCCGCCATCGTCACCTCGACGATCGGCCGTCTCGCACGCAGCGCACGCCACATCAGCGGTGCGCTCGCCGGCACCATCAACAGGGACGGCTTGCGGTCCGTCGCTGACCAGTCGACGTCGCGGGTCCCGAGCAGCCGTCGCCAGTCCTCGCGACATCCGCGACCCCGCAAGGTACGACCCTCCACCTCGAGCAGCGCGGACCAGAACTCCTGACGACGCGTGCCGAGCGGCAGGAGCGTCGAGCCCTCCCCCTCGTCGCACGACGGCGAATCCGAGTCGGCGGCGGTCGGCGCGAGACCGGCCGCGATCGTCGAGGACGCCATCAGATGCAGGCCGCTCGTGGCGCGCGGGTTGCACTCGATCGCGCGGAAGCACCCACGTTCGTCGGCCATGAAGTCGAAGGCGAGCATGCCGCTCGAGCCGCGCGCGGCGGCGAGTGTCGCGACGAAGCCGGCGATGCCGAGGGGCGTCGGCACGCGCTCGAAGCTCACCGACACGCTGCCCGCCTCGAGCAGGCTGCGGTACGTCACGAGCGCGGTCACGGCACCTGCCCGAACGAAGGCTGCGGCACAGAGCGCCTCGCCGGACAGCCGGCGTTGCACGACGTAACGTTCGTCGCGAAGCGCCTCCGGCAGCGTCGCGCCACCCGTGACCTGTCTCACGCCGACCCCGGAGCACGACAGCCGCGGCTTGATCACGTGCGGTCCGCTGGCGGCGAGCCTCACCGCATCACTGCTCGACGCGAGCGCGGTCGCCGGCACCGGCAGGCCGAGCGAGCGCGCGAGCGTCGCGAATCGCCACTTGTCGTGCAGCTGCAGCAGGGCGTCGCGCGGCGCGCAGGCGACAACGACGTCCGCCGGCAGCCGGCCGTGCAGTCCGGCCACGAACGGCGTTTCCTCGGAGACCGGGACGACGAGCGTCACGCCCTCGGCATCGATCACGGCGCGCAGCTCGCGGAGGTATCGCGCGGCATCGACGGTCGGCGCCGTCACGACGACGCTGCGCGAGACCGCACGGGAGAGCCGGCACAGATGCCAGCGGAGCGGCTCGGCGACGATGACGCGCCACCCGTCCGCGTGCAGCGCGCGCGCGATCTCGAGGGCGACCGGCAGACGCCCGAGCGTCAGGAGCGCGCATCGCCCGTTCGAAGGTGGTCGGGAGTGCGCGCTCATCGGGACCGAGTGTATACCGCGTATATTGACCGGCATCCGCCGACCGATGGACGCATGAGCGACAGCGCCGACCTGTACCGCCCGCCGGCCCCGACGCCGGACACCCCGCTCCGCTCCCTGCTGCGGGTGATTCGCCAGGGCGACGGCGATCTGCTGAGCCTGGTGCCGCGCGAGGCCTATCGCGAACCGCTGACGTGGCTCGGCTGGTCGCGGCGCTCGATACTCCTCGTCAACGATCCCGCGACGTGTCGCGACATCCTCGCGGACAGCGAGGGCATCTTCCCCAAGAACGACCTGATGGTCGGTGCGCTCGAGGGACTGGTGGGCGACTCCGTGTTCGTCTCGAGCGGCGAGCGCTGGCGGCGCCAGCGGGCGATGATCGATCCGGCCTTCTCGCACATGCGCATCCGTTCGGCCTTCGACTCGATGGCCCGCGCGGTAGACGATCACGAACGCCATCTCGATGCCCTGGCCGAACGCGACGCGCCGTTCTCGCTGGACCTCGCGATGAGCCAGCTGACCGCGGACGTCATCTGCCGCACGATCTTCTCCGAGCCGCTGTCCTCGTCCGTCGCGCAGAGCGTGTTCGACGACTTCCTGCTGTTCGAACGCAGCGTGGCGAGCGTGGACCTGTGGCAGCTGATCGTCGGCAAGCCCTGGGCCGATGTTCCACAGCCGCCACCGGTGCGCGACGCTTGTGCCCGCATCCGCTCGCACATCGGCGATCTGCTCGATCCGAGGCTCGCGCCGGACGCGTCACCACTCGACGATATCGTCGCCGCAGTGATGGCGGCACGCGACGCGGACAGTGGCGAAGCGTTCACGCGGGAGGAACTGATCGATCAGATCGGCGTGTTCTTCCTCGCGGGGCACGAAACGACGGCCAGCGTGCTCACCTGGGTGTTCTTCGTGCTGTCGCGCCAGCCCGGTGTCGTGCGGCGCATCCGGGCCGACGTCGAGCGGGTCGTCGGCGACGGAGCGGTCGGCTTCGAGCACGTGCGGCAGTTGCCCTTCCTCCGGAACGTGTTCCGCGAGGCGCTCAGGCTCTACCCGCCGATCACGTTCCTGCCACGCGTGACGACAGCGGCGACCACGATCGGCGGGCGACGTGTCAAGCGCGGTGCGATGATCATGATCTCGCCCTGGACGGCGCATCGGAATGCGCGGCTCTGGTCGAATGCCGACCGCTTCGATCCGGATCGATTCGAGCGCGAGGAGGCGTCGGGCGAGGCGTCCGGGCAAGCCTCCGTCCGTGACGCCGGCGACGCGGACGATGCCGAACGGCGCGGCCCGATGATGTCGTTCGGCATCGGCCCGCGCGTCTGCGTCGGCGCGTCGTTCGCGACCACCGAGGCGGTGCTGATCATCGCGCGTCTGGTGCGCCGCTACGACATCGAGGCACTCGACCCCGACGCGGTACGCCCCGTCGCTCGCCTGACGACGCGCCCGGCGGTCGAGATCACCTGCCGCATTCGCCGGCACGACGACGAGGCGGTACCGTGAGTGGCCGGCCACCGCGCGTCGTCGTCGTCGGCGCGGGCATGGGCGGTCTAGCCGCGACCTTTGCACTCGCCGCCCGCGGTGTGCCGGTGACGCTGGTCGAACGGCACGCGACGCCCGGCGGTCGCATGCGTCAGGTGCACGTGGCCGGACGCGCCTTCGACGCCGGCCCCACCGTGTTCACGATGCGATGGGTGTTCGAGGCCTTGTTCGCACGCGCCGGACTCTCGCTGCACGAGCACCTGCCGCTGCAGCGGGCCGACATCCTCGCCCGGCACGCCTGGGTGGGCAGCGAACCACTCGATCTCTACCCCGAGACCGAACGCTCGGCAGCGGCCATCGAGGCTTTCGCGAGCGCGCGCGACGCGAACAACTACCGGGTTTTCGCGGCGAAGAGCGAGGCGATGTTCGATACCCTCGACGCGACCTTCATGCGCGCGCAGCGACCCAACCCTCTGAGCCTCGGCCTGCGCGCCGGGCCCGGCGGCATGCCCGGGCTGCTTCGCACCGAACCGTTCTCCACGCTGTGGGCCTCGCTGGCGCGCACGTTCGAGGATCCGCGCCTGCGCCAGCTGTTCGCGCGCTACGCGACCTACTGCGGCAGTTCTCCGTTCAAGGCCCCGGCGACGCTGATGCTGATCGCCCACGTCGAGCGCGCGGGAGTCTGGCTTGTCGATGGCGGCATGCACGCGCTCGCCCGCACCCTCGACGAGCGGGTGCGGGCGCTCGGCGCGGATTGCCGCTACGGCACGGGCGTTGCCCGGATCGAGACGGCCGGCAACCGGGTCAGCCGAGTGATCCTCGATGATGGCGAATCACTGTCCGCCGATGCGGTCGTGTTCAACGGGGACACCGCCGCCCTCACGACCGGCCTGCTGGGCGACACGCTCGCGCGCGCGACCCGACCCCGCTCGGAGGCGTCGCTCTCGGCGCTTACCCGTTGCCAGGTCGCGCGACCGTCGGGCGTCGAGCTCGCCCACCACACGGTCTTCTTCGGCGACGACTACCCCGACGAATTCGACGCGATCTTCCGTCGGCGCGGGACCACCACCGACCCGACCGTCTACGTCTGCGCGCAGGACCGGAGCGGTGGCACGGCGAATCACGCAGCGCATGATGCAGCAAGTGGTGCAGCAAGTGGTGATGCCGGGCGCGACGCGGCCGGCCATGGTCCCGAACGACTGTTCGCGCTCGTCAACGCGCCGGCCCGTCCCCATGCCGACCACGAGATCGAGGCCCTCGCCACCCGCCTCGACGAGACGCTGACCCGCCACGGTCTCGTCATCGACGACGAACGCGGGCGCGAGATAACGGCACCGGACGACTTCGCCCGCCTGTTCCCGGCCACCGACGGCGCACTCTACGGGCGGCCGACCCACGGCTGGGCAGGCTCCTTCGCGCGCCCCGGTTCCCGCAGTCGCGTGCGCGGTCTCTATCTGGCCGGCGGCAGCGTGCACCCCGGCGCCGGCGTGCCGATGGCGACGCTTTCCGGGCAACTCGCCGCCGACGCGCTCGCCGCCGACGCAGGGCTCGACCGGGGGCCGTCGGCGCGCGAGATATCCGGCACCCGCTAGCCCTCGAGCTCCCCCGCGGACCGGCAGGGCCCCGATGTCGAACCCTGTGTCGGCGCCGGGTTGCGCCAGCAGATCGGCCAGAGGATTGGCCGCGAGACCCGCGGCGGGGGCCGGCGCCCGACGATCGGCCTCAGGCCCGGGCTGCGCGGGCCGAACGGACACGGAACGTCGATGCGTCCGGCACCACCTCGTCGAGCACCTTGGCCGACGAGATCACCCCCGGCATGCCCGCGCCCGGGTGCGTGCCCGCACCGACGAGGTAGAGGTGCCCGATCTCCTCGCTGCGGTTGTGCGGTCGGAACCAGGCGGTCTGCGTGAGAATCGGCTGCAGCCCGAACGCCGCGCCCTCGATCGAGGACAGGCGGTCGCGGAAGTCGATCGGCGTGAGCATGCGCGACGTGACCACGTGCGATTCCAGACCGGGCAGCACGGTGTCCGACAGGCTCTTCGCCACGGCGGCGCGGTACGACTCGGCCTTCGCCGCCCAGTCGACGCTCCCACCGAGGTTCGGCACCGGGGAGAGCACGTAGAACGCATCGCAACCGTCCGGTGCGAGCGACGTGTCGGTGGCGGTCGGGCGGTGCAGGTAGAGGCTGAAGTCCTCCGCGAGCAGCTGCTTGTCGAAGATGTCGGCCAGCAGCCCCTTGTAGCGCGGGCCGAGCAGGATCATGTGGTGCGGGACGTCCTCGTATCGACGGTCCGTTCCGAAATACCAGACGAACAGGCTCATGGAGTACTTCTGACGCGCGATCTTCCGGTTCGTCCAGCGAGTCCGGTAGCGCTCGGGCACCAGGTGGCGGTAGGTGAAGGCGCTGTCCGCGTTGGAGACGACGATATCGGCCTCCAGCGTCTCACCCGATACGAGCCTGACACCGCAGGCATCGCCATCCTCGACCAGAATCTCCTCGACCGGCGCGTTGAAGCGCATCGTTCCTCCGTTCCCTTCGATCAACTCGACCAGGCCCGCGACGATCGCGCCCGTGCCCCCCATCGCGAAGTGCACGCCGTGACGACGCTCGAGGTGCGCGATGAGCGTGTAGATGGCGGTGGTCGAGTACGGATTGCCGCCCACGAGCAGCGGATGGAAGCTGAACACCTGCCGGAGCTTGGGATGCTTGATGTACCTCGCGACAAGGCCGTGAACCGAGCGGTAGAACTGCACGAAGGCGAGTTCGGGAACGCGCCGCGCCATCTTCCAGAGCCGGTCGAAGGAGACGTCGAGAAGCTTGTCGAAGCCGACCGCATAGACCCGCTCGCTGACCGCGAGAAAGCGCTCGTAGCCCGCGACGTCCGACGGTTCGAAGCGGGCGATCTCGCGCTTCATCGCCTCGTGGTCGCCGGAGTAGTCGAAGTGCGAGCCGTCGTCGAAGCGGATGCGGTAGAACGGCGTGATCTCCCGCAGGTCGACGTGATCGGCGAAGCGCTTGCCGCAGAGCGACCAGAGTTCCTCGAGCAGGAACGGCGCGGTGACGATGGTGGGCCCGGCGTCGAACGTGTAGCCGTCCTGGCGGTAGACGAAGGCGCGTCCGCCCGGCCCCTCGAGCTGGTCGACGACGCTGACGCGGTAGCCGCGGGCGCCGAGACGCACGGCGGCGGCGAGGCCGCCGAAACCGCTGCCGATGACGACGGCGTGAGGAGCTGCGCTCATGATCGGGATGTCGAAGGGTCGGCGAGCGTACCGCTTGTAGCACGATCGAGCCGAAGGTGTCAGGCCAGGTTGACGCGCATCGAACGGAATGCGAAGGTCCGGCGATGTGGCTCTTCGACGCGCTGGTCGCCCTGCACATCCTCTCCGGCACGGTCGGCCTCGTCACGCTGTGGGTACCGCTGTTCGCGCGCAAGGGCGGCGCGCTGCATCGCGCCTGGGGCAGGGTCTTCGCCATGGCCCTGCTGATGACCGGCATCCTCGCGATCGGCATCAGTCTCGTCTCGCTGCGCTGGCCGCTCGAGACGCACCCGTTCAGTGGCGACGCGGCGCTCGTGCGCGGCCTGTTCGGCTGGATGATGCTGTACCTCGCCATCCTGACGATCATGCTGAGCCGCTACGGCATGCTCGTGATCCGCAACCGTCGGAACCATGCTCGCGACCGCGAACCGCTGAACATCACGCTGCAGGTCCTCACCTTCGTGGCGGCGGCCAATTGCCTGTGGCACGGCATCGCGCTCGGACAGCCGGTGATGATGGGCATCCCCGTGGTCGGGCTCGTGATCGCGGTGCTGAACCTCCGCTACATCTTCCAGCGCGCGCCGCTGTCCAACGAGTGGCTGATCCAGCACACCCGCGGACTGGTCGGAGCCGGCATCTCGGTCTACACCGCCTTCCTCGCCTTCGGTGCGGTCAACTTCATGCCGGCGCTCGCCTTCGACCCGCTTCTCTGGGCGACGCCGACCGCGCTCGGCATGGCACTGCTGTCCTACCACCAGGGGAAGGTCATGCTGGGGCGGCGCCGGGGACGGCGACTCGCGGCCGACGGCGCCGATCTGGCCTGAGAGGGCCTGGCCCGAGAGAGCCGAGCCCGAGAGGGCTTCAGCGCACCCAGCGCTGCGCGAGATCGGCGACGTGGAAGACCAGCGCGCCAAGCAGACAGAGGGCGGTGGCCGGCGTCCCCATGCCGCTCGCGATCGTGTAGAGGGCAAGCATCAGGGAGCCGCCGGCGCCTATGTTCAGGAGCAGCGCGATCGGTGCCACGCCCCGCCCGGTCCGGTGCCAGTACGCGACCAGGACCACGATCTCCACCCCGACGAAGGCCGCCATCACGAGAACGATCTGGCCGCTGGCGATCAGGGAGTCGAGCAATTCCATGGACGTTTTGACACATTTCCTGCGGCGGCGCGGTACGCTAGCACGGACCGATCCCGGCCCACCGCATTCCGCGACGCTCCATGCCACTTCTCACTCCGGACACCACACTCGTCTCACGACCCATCGAGGCGATCGAGCGTGACGTGGTGCCGTTGACTGAGGCGGGGGTCGCCCGGGGCAACAAGGTGTTCGAGGGGGCGCTGACCGTTCGCTACGCCGAGCTGTCGAGCACCGACCAGGCCTTTGAGGCCGACAACGCCATCCCGCTCCGCTGATGCGCTTCGACAGTCGTCACGCGGCGAGGGTCGCGACCGCCACGGCATCACTGCTCGCCCTGCTCGTCCTGCCGGGGCTCGCGCCGATGCCGAGTCGGGCGGCGGTCGCCCTGAGCGACGGCCACGAGCAGCCGCTCCCCACTCGCCTGTCCGCGGCCTTCTACTCGGACGCCTCCTGCCTCCTGCGCATCGACCAGCTCGCCCGCGTCGGCAGCACGCTGATCGACGCCACGCTGGGCGACGGTGTCTCGCGCACCTTGATCCACTGTGACACCGAGGACGGCCGGCGGCTCACGCTGCTCGCCCGCGGAGTGACGCTCGGACAGAGCGAACGGGCTCGGCTGCTCGAGCGGGATTCGGTCGAACGGGGAGCCGACGGCATCATCGCGTGGCTGACGCAGGAAGGGACGAACTTCCCCGACGAGAGCGCACCGCGTCGCTACCTCTCCACCGGCGAGGTCTTCATCCGCGAGGCGCCGATGACACAGACCGCCGGGGCCGCCCCGCACGCCGATCATCGCGCCTTCGCACTGGTGGAAGGCGAGCTCGAGTCGCAGCTCGCGCATCCCGACGAGCTGATGCCCCCGGTCGACTGACGCCGCGGCGGCAGCGTTTCACCCGAGATCACGGGTGGGGAGCCGCGTCCTCCACCGACGAGCGTGGCTGCTAGTCTCCACCGACTTTCTCCGCCCGGACGCCGTCGATGCTACCCATGCTCGAGTTCTTCCCACGCCTGCCAACGGCGCTGCTCGCGGGTGCGCTCGCCGGCGCGGCCGTGCTCGTCGCGCCCCCCCTCGCCGCGGACTGGCGCTTCGGCGCGGAGGGTGGCGCGGTGGTGCGAGACGGGGACAGCGCCACGCGCCTCCGCCTGACCCTCGACAACGCCGACCGCCCGCTGACCCATTCGCTCTACGCCGAGGCGGTCTTCTACTCGGAAGGCAACGGCACCCGAGTCGGCTACCGCCCGCGCTACTGGTTCGACGACAGCCTGTACGCCTTCGGGGACGCGGAGGCGCGCATCGACCGACCGCTCCTGATCGATCGCGGGCTGCTGCTGATCGGTGGGGTCGGCTATCGCCTGATCGATACGCCGACGACGGCGGTCGGTGTCGAGGTCGGTGCGGGTGCGCGCAGCACGCGATTCGAGACGATCGCCGACGAGGACCCGGTCGAGGACACCGAAGGGCTCGTGCTGCTGCGCGCGGATGCAAGCCGGGAACTCGCCGATCTGCTCCGGATCGAGCTGGACGCGGATGTCCTCCAGGGCGAGACGCTCGGCGAGATCCGCGCCGAGGTCGCGCTTTCCTATCGCGTGTCCGGCGGCGCCGTGAGACTCGGCTACCGCGTACGGCGCCTGTCGTTCGACGGCGGCGCGACTGTCGACGACGATGATTTCTCGGTGGGCTTCACGTACGGCTTCTGACCGGACGCGTGCGGAACGCGTGGGCGTGCGGCCGTGCCGGCGTGCCCGACGCCTCTGCCCCCGGCCAGATCGTCCTGATACGATCGAATGAAGGTCGCTGTTCCTCGATGCGCAGGGCGCTCCTGCTCGTTGACGCGTCACCCGCGACCCGACCCTTTCCGCTCGAGGAGGCCGCCCGATGCGTCAGTTCGTCAACCGAAGGGAGACGGTCGTCACCGAAGCGATCGACGGCACGCTGCGGGCGGCAGGGGATCGACTCGCACGGCTCGACGGCTACCCCCACGTCAAGGTCGTGGTGCGGCGCGACTGGAGCGTGGCGAAGGACGGGGCGGATCGGGTGGCGCTCGTTTGTGGCGGTGGCTCCGGGCACGAGCCGGCACAGGCGGGATTCGTGGGTCGTGGCTTGCTCACCGCGGCCATCTGCGGTGACGTGTTCGCCTCCCCGTCGGTGGACGCCGTACTGGCGGGCATTCTCGCCGTGACCGGCGAGGCCGGCTGTCTGCTGATCATCAAGAACTACACCGGCGATCGTCTCAACTTCGGGCTCGCCGCCGAACGGGCACGCGCTTTCGGCAAGCGCGTCAACCTCGTGATCGTCGACGACGACATCGCCCTCCCCGATCTCCCGCAGGCGCGCGGCGTCGCCGGCACCCTGTTCGTGCACAAGGTCGCCGGTGCCCGCGCCGAAGCCGGCGACGATCTGGATGCGGTGACCGCCGCAGCCGAGCGCGTGATCGCCGGCGTCCGTACCATCGGCATGTCGCTCGACACCTGCACCGTGCCCGGCTCGCCGAAGGAGTCCCGCATCGAGAACGGCCATGCCGAGCTCGGGCTCGGCATCCATGGTGAGCCCGGCGTCGAGCAGGTGGCGTACGCGAACGCCGACCAGGCCATGGGGCTGGTCGTCGAGAAGCTCGCGCACGGCATGGCGGACGGCCCGCACGCCGTGCTGCTCAACAACCTCGGTGGCACCACGCCGCTCGAGATGGCGATCCTCGCCGACGCCCTTGCCCGCTCCGCCATCGCCGAACGCCTGCAGTGGATGATCGGGCCGGCACCGCTGATGACATCCCTCGACATGCAAGGCTTTTCGGTGTCGCTGCTGCCGGTGACCGACGCAGACGTCGATGCCTTGCAGGTGGCGGTGGCGTCCGACGCCTGGCCGGGTGCTCACCGGCTCGGCGAGCCCGAGCTCCGCCCGCTGCCGGACGGTCTGCGCCCGGTCCGGCCCCGGGCGTCCGCTCACCCGGCGCATCGCGCCTTTCTCGAGCGCTGCTGCGAGATCTTCATCGACGCCGAGATGGACCTCAACGCGCTGGACGCGAAATCCGGCGACGGCGACACCGGGTCGACCCTCGCGGGAGCCGCCCGCGCGTTCGTGGAAGCGCTGGACCGTCTGCCACTCGCCGACGAGACGCAACTTCTGCGCGCGATCGGTGGCGAGCTCGCACAGACGATGGGCGGTTCCTCGGGCGTGCTGCTCGCGATCTACTTCGCCGCGGCGGGCGACGCAGCGGACTCGGGCAAGACGCGCATCGATGCCCTGCGCGCCGGACTCGATCGCGTGCGCGAGGTCGGTGGCGCAGGCCCCGGGGATCGGACCATGATCGACGCCCTGCTACCGGCCCTCGACGCGCTGGAAGGCGGTCTCGAGGGGGCGGCCATCGCCGCTCGACGAGGCGCGGACGCGACCGCGACCATCACGAAGGCGGGCGCCGGGCGAGCGACCTACGTCGGGGCGGACAAGCTGTCCGGCCACAACGACCCCGGGGCCGAGGCGGTCGCGCGTCTCTTCGAGCAACTGAGCGCCTGAGCGGCCGCGTCGCTGCCGCCACGATCGCCTGACGGTTGCCCGGCTACTCGGCCACGCTGATGCTCGTGCGGAAGACGATCCCGTTCCAGAAGGTGACGGCGTCTCTGATTCGCGCGTAGCGCACCCGGATGTCCTCGTCGAGCGGTGCGAGTTCGTCCTGCAGGTTTCCGAGGAACTCACGCAGGTCCGCAGGCAGCTCGAAGCTACCGTCGTCGACGACGTCACAGAACGCCGCAAATTCCGGATTGCCGGTCTCGGTCGCCGGATCGAAGGCCAGGAAGTCGAGGCGGACGAAGTCGTTCCCGCTTCCCGGCATCCAGCTGTAGTCGGCGTTCTCGTCGATCGCGTCGTCGACCGCCGGCAGCAGCCGAACCGGCACGGGAGGCTCGCTCGCGAGAGGAAAGTCGGTCACGACCGGAAACGCGTCACCCGGTATCGAAAGCGTCGCATCGCCCGGCAAGGGGCCCGGCAGGCCCCGACGGCTCGTGTAGACGACTTCTTCGGTGTCGCGTAACGACTCGATGCCGGCGACCGCGAAGACACTGCCGCCGGAGTTGATGGTGACGAAGGAGCCGCCGCTGATGGACGCAGGACCACGATCGCCGCTGCCACCCGGATCAGGATCCCCTGCGATCTCGTCGGTCGGCGGCGTTCTCAGGATCGTGCAGGTGTCGAGATCGGTGGCGTAGAACGACACATGTCGGGCCACACGGAAGCTGCTTTCGTAGGGAACGAGATCGATGAAGGCATCGCCGCTGATCGGCGCTCGCGACACGTTCCGGAAGAAGCGGGCGTTGACCAGCCAGGGCGAGACGGCGTCGGCCACCGACTGTGAGGAGAACCCCTCGACGGTCAGACCCGACCGATCATCGCCATCGAGGTCGGCGACGGTCGCGTCGGGGTTCGACTCGATCGGTTCCCCCCCTGCCGTGTCATCACCGGCGCCGGACTCGGCCGCTCCTGCCATGTCGTCCGACACGTCACCGGTGTCGGACGGCGCGCCATCATCACCCTCGCCGAGGAGCGAGCCCGGATTCGGAATCACGGTGTCGCCCCCGCTGGCCACCATCCCGCCGTCCTCGAACGGCCCGCCGCCGCCTCCATCGCCATCAGAGCAGGCGCCGAGCGCGAGGGCCGCGCAAAGCCCGAGCGCAACGGGTCTGACAGCGCACACCACCGTTCGGACGCTGTCTATCGTGCGCTCGACAGGCTGCTCGACTCCGTCACGTTCTCGCATACGCCACCTTCGTTCCGCTCGCCGTTCTCGCGCCCGACATTACCACCTCGATGCCAGCCGGACGATCAAGACGGTCTGCGTCACGCGGTAATGCTACCCATCGACCCCACGCCTTCAGCGACGTGGCGATCGCCCGCCGAGTGCTGCCGCGACCCCCGACAACGCGAAGGCGAGCGCCGCCGCACAGACGATGCTCGGACCGGCCGGCGTGTCCAGCCGCAGCGCCGCGTACAGACCGCCGATCGCCGATGCCACCCCGATCACCGCGGCGACCACCGCCATCCGCTCGGGTGTCGCGCCGAAGGGGCGAGCCGCCGCGGCGGGCACGATCAACATCGCGGTGATCAACAGCGCGCCGACCACCTTGATGGCGACGGCGACGACGAGGGCGAGTGCAAGGCTCAGCACGAGTTGCTCGCGCCGCGGGTCCACCCCGCTTGCCCAGGCGAGGTCCGGGTTCAACGTCGAGAGCAGCAGACGTTGCCAGCGCCAGGCCAGAAGCGCCACGACCGCTGCACCGCCGCTCCAGACGAGCGCGAGGTCGGCGCGTCCGACCGCGAGGATGTCGCCGAACAGCCAGGCCGAGAGATCGCCGCGGACGCCCGGCAGAAAGGAGGCCGCGACCAGACCGACGGCAAGAGCGGCGTGCGCCAGCACACCGAGCAGCGTGTCCATGGCGTGCGTGCGTTCGCCCACACCGGCCACCACCAGCGCCATGGCGAGTGCGACACCGAGAGTACCGACGATGATGGGCACGGCGAACGCGAACGACAGGGCGACGCCGAGAATCGCGGCGTGTGCGGTCGCGTCACCGAAGTAGGCCATGCGGCGCCAGACGACGAAGCAGCCGAGGGGAGCCGCGGCCAGCGCCACACCGATGCCCGCGAGCGCGGCGCGGATCAGGAAACTGTCGAGCACGGTCAGCCGGTTCCGGAGTGGTCGTGCGGGTGGTCAGGCGTGTGGTCGTGCGCGTGGTCGTGCGGGTGGTCGTGCGGGTGGTCAGGCGTGTGGTCGTGCGCGTGGTCGTGCCGATGGTCGTGATCGTGGCGGTACAGCGCGAACGCCCCGCCGGTGCCGGTGCCGAACAGGGCGCGATACTCCGGTCGGGACGAGACCACGTCGGGCGTGCCTTCGCAGCAGACGTGTCCGTTCAGGCAGATCACGCGGTCGGAGGCGCTCATCACGACGTGCAGCTCGTGACTGACCATGAGCACGGCGCAACCGAAGGCGTCACGCACCGATTCGATACGGCGGTAGAAACTGGCCGAGCCGGGCGGGTCGAGACCCTGGGTCGCCTCGTCGAGCACGAGAAGATCGGGCTCGGCAAGGAGTGCGCGGGCCAGCAGCACCCGCTGGAACTGACCACCGGACAACTCGGCCATCTGGCGCGCACCGAGGCGCTCGGCGCCGGCTCGCTCGAGCGCGTCGTTCAAGGCCGCGATCGGACGGCGTACCGGCAGGTCGAGAAAGCGACGCACGGTCATCGGCAAGGTGGCGTCGATGCGGAGGCGTTGTGGCACGTAGCCGATCGAGAGACCCGACGAGCGAACCACCCGTCCGGCCGACGGCGTCACGGCGCCGATCAGCACACGCAGCAGCGTCGACTTGCCGGAGCCGTTGGGACCGACCACGGTGACGATCTCGCCGCGGTCGATCGCGAAATCGACGCCGTGCAGCACCTGCTCGCGCCCGAAACCGACCGCGACGCCGTGCAGCGAGATCAGGCTCACGCGACCTCGTGCTCGTCGTCCTGGCAGTTCGGGCACACACCCTCCGCCTCGCGCACCAGGCGCTCGATGCGAAAGCCGCTCGCCCGAGCGGATCGTTCGAGCACCCCGCGACCGCTCGGCGCCGGTGTCTCGGCGACTGCCCGGCACGTGGTGCAGATCATGAAGGCCGGGTCGTGCCGGGTGCCCGGACGCGCGCAGGCCACGAAGGCATTGAGACGTTCGACTCGATGGGCGAAGTCGTTGTCGACGAGAAAGCCGAGCGCGCGATAGGCGAGCGGCGGCTGCGAGCCCAGACCGTCGTCACCGAGCCGGGCGAGCACATCGTAGGCGCCCAGCGCGACGTGGCTTTCGAGCAGGATCTCGAGCGTGCGACGACGGACCTTCGTGAATCGCAGACCCTCGCGATCGCAATGTGCATCCGCCTGCGCGAGCGCTCGCTCGATGCAGGCGGCGTGATCGTGCGCGACGAAGCCGTTCGGTCCGCTCTCGCCTTTCGTCGCCATGCCGCCTCCGGGAGCGCTCGCCCCGAAATGATATGTTGTATCGTAACACCGACGACGCGCCGCTCGTCCCGTAGCCAACTCGAGACTCTGCCCGTGCCGTTTCCGTCGCTGCCGCCCCCCGTCCTTCCCGCCAACCGCCCGCCCCATCCTCCCGGGACCCGACGCACGCGCCGGCCATCGACGCTCCGGTCGGGTTGGCGTCCGTCACTCGTCACCGCGCTGTTCCTCGGCAGTGCGCCGATCGCGCGCGCGGACGTGCCGCGCGTCGTGGCCGACATCCCCCCCGTTCAGTCGCTCGTCGCCCGCGTCATGCAGGACATCGGGGAGCCCGCGCTTCTCATGCGGTCCGATGCGTCGCCCCACGGCTACGCCATGCGCCCGTCCGAAGCGCTCGCCCTCGAACGCAGCGACATCGTGTTCAGCGCCAGCGAGACGCTGACACCGTGGCTGGCGCGCCGCGTCACCGCGCTTGCGCCGGACGCGACGTCGGTCGAGCTCATGGCGTTGCCGGACACCCTTCGGCTGGAACGACGGGAAGGCGCGACCTTCTCGGCGCACGAACACGCCGACGGACACGAGGGCGAACACGAGAACGAGGACGAAGACGAACACGACGACGAACACGAACGCGAGGACGAGCACGAGAACCAGCACGAGAACGAACACGACGAAGAACACGAGAACGAACACGAGAACGAACACGAGAACGAACACGGGAACGAACACGGGAACGAGAACGAGCACGACGAGGACGGACACGACGTCGAACCTGAAGACGGGCACGCCGAGGACGCGGCGCACGACGGGCCTGACGCGCCGGACCCTCATGGCTGGCTCGATCCCGTCAACGCCGCGACCTGGCTGGACGCGATCGCGGAGACGCTGTCCGCCGCCGACCCGGACAACGCCCATCGCTACGCCGCCAATGCGGCCGACGGCCGACGCGAGCTCGAGACCTTGCGCGCACGGACCGAAGAACGGCTCGCCGCGGTGCGCGAGAAGACCTTCATCACCTTCCACGACAGCTATGCGTACTTCGAGGCGCGATTCGACGTCAGAGCGGCGGGATCACTCTCGCCGAGCGATGCGAGCGATCCCGGTCCGACGCGCCTGCGCGAGGTACGCGAATCGATCGAGCAACTCGGGGTGGCCTGCGTCTTTTCAGAGCCTCAGTTCGATCCGGGCCGCGTGAGCGCGCTGGTCGACGGCCTGCCCGTGCACATCGGCACGCTCGACCCCCTCGGCGCGACGCTCGCGCCCGGACCGATGCTCTACGAGCAGCTGATCGACGCTATCGCCACCACCTTGCTCGACTGCCTCGATCGCTGAGCGGCTACGCTGCGGGCTCGGCCACCCCGAGCAGCGAGGCGATCTGCGCGCGCGTCTCGTCGGTACGCGCGAGGCGGACGAAGGCCTCACGCTCCCGCGCGAAGAGTTCGTCCTCGCTCGCCGCACGGGCGACGCCGTCGTCGGCGCAGACGACACTCGCCACTTCCATGGCCACCGTGCGGTTGTGCGCGGTGAAATCGCCGCGCTCCACGCCTTCGTCCATGTACGTTCGCATCCGCTCGAGCAGGCGGCCCCCGGCGAGCGTGAACGTCGGCGTGCCCGGCGCGACGTAGTCCGTCGCGAGCGCACGCAGCCTTGCGACGCCGGTCGTGTACAGCCCGTCCCGGTTCATCAGCGAGACGTCGGTGGCCGGACGAAAGTAGCGCAGTCGCTCCGCCAGCGCCGGTGACGAGCCGGTTGCTCCATAGCCGATGTTCAGCCACGTCTTCCACGCCGCCTTCTCCACCGCGTCCGCATCTGCGTCTGCCGAGTCCGGGGCACGCGCACCACCCCATCGGGCGTAGGTCTCCTTGACACCGCCGCCGCCGGGAATCAGTCCCACGCCCGTCTCGACGAGCCCGAGCACCGAATTGGCGTGGACGACCAGCGCATCGCAGTGCAACAGCACCTCGAAGCCGCCGCCGAGCGAGAGCCCTGACGGCGCGCCGACCACGGGGACAGGGCAGTATTTCAAGGCGCGGACCGCTCGCTGGAAACGGTCGAGGAAGGCGTCGACGCCCGCGAAGTCACCCGCGTCGATCAACGCCAGAAACGCGTTCAGATCGACACCGGCCGAGTAGTGTTGCGCGTCGTTGTGCACGAGCACACCCCGGCCGTGATCGGCCGCGGCCGCCGCCACCACCTGCATCGACTCGTCCGTCAGGGCGTTCGCCTTGCTGTGGAACTCGACGAGCCGGAGATCCCCCTCGATCGCGAACAGGCTCGCCGCGCGGTTCTCGAGGATCGGCAGCAGGGCACGGCGTGCCAGATGGAAGCGCACCGCACCGTCCGGCAACTCGAGCGGCGCGCGGGGACCGCTCTCCCGGCGCACGCGCAGTTCGCCCGCCTCGACCGCGTAGAACGGACGCGGATCGGCCAGTGCCGTCGGCATGTCCGCCTCGTCCACGGCCCCGCTCTCCCGCAACATGCCCGCCACGCGCTCGGTGCCGAGCGCGTCGATCATCTCGAACGGGCCACGCGTCCAGTTGAACCCGAGCTTCATCGCATCGTCGATCGCCTGCGGCGAGTCGCTCGCCTCCCCGAGCAGGCTCGCGGCATAGCCGAGTACGCGGCCCAGCACGTTCCGACAGAACCGCGCCTCGGGATCGTCCCCGGATACCAGTCCCGTCAGCGGCTCCTCCCCGCCGGCGATCGCGCGCGCGGCCGCCGTCGCCCGTACGGGCAGGGTGTTCGCCGCGGGCCGGTATTCGCCATCGGCAAGCCTGCGCGCGAGCCGTTGCCCGTTCTCGCCACGGCGGTAGAAGCCGCCCCCACCCTTCGTTCCGGTCTGTCCCGCGGCCACCATCGCGTTGATCAGATCGCTCTCGGCGCCGACCGCGTGAAAGGCGTCGTCTTCCGGGAGAATGGCCGCCAGCGACCGCACCACGTCGGCCATGAGGTCGATCCCGATCAGATCGTAGAGACCGAACACCCCGGTCTTCGGAATCCCCATCGGGCGACCCATCAGGGCGTCGGCGGTCTCGATCGGGAGCGCGTTGCCGATCGCCTCGTCGACGCCGACCTGCAAGGCGAACACGCCCACGCGATTGCCGAGGAAACCGGGCGTGTCGTCGCAGCGCACGACGCCCTTGCCGAGCGCGCCTTCGTTGAAGGCGGCGAGTCGCTCGACCACATCGTCGTCGGTCGCCTCGCCGCGCACGAGTTCCAGCAGACGCATGTAGCGCACCGGATTGAAGTAGTGCGTGATCGCGAAACGGCGACGGAAGGCGTCGCCGCGGCCCTCCACGAGCAGACGGATCGGGATGGTGGACGTGTTCGACGTGACGATGCAGGCGGGCGAGACGATGGCCTCGAGACGCGCATAGAGCGCGCGCTTGATGTCGAGTCGCTCGACGATCGCTTCGACGATCCAGTCGGCATCGGCCAGTTCGCCGAGATCATCGCGCGTGTTACCGGTGCGGATCAGGCTGGCCGCGTCCTTCTCCATCAGCGCCGGCGGCTGCGAGGCGAGCAACCGGGCGACGGCGGCATCGGCGATCGCGTTCGGCGCGCCGCCCTCGGCCGGCAGATCGAGCAGGAGCACGGCGTGACCGGCGTTGGCGACCTGGCCGGCGATGCCCGCACCCATGGTGCCGGAGCCGATGACGGCGATCTTCGTGAACATGCGTGTCGAACCGTCGAAAGGTATGTAGCGCAGTATACGAACTCGCTGGCGGGGACGTTCCGTGAACGGAACCTCGACGGCGAAGCGGCGTCGCATGGCAGGCTCTCGACACCGGCACACGATCTGCGTGCACCCGCCTGCCTGCACCCGCCGGCCTCCACCCGCCGTTCTCCACCCGCATCGGACGTCCATGCCCCCTTCCCGATCCGACGGTAACCGCTCGCTCGTCGTGTTCGCCGCGGCCGCGCTGCTGCTGTTCCTGCTGCTGCGCGTGCCGTCGCATCCCGACGAGTTCACGCTCGGCCAGCTCGCGCACTGGCCGCTCGAGATCCCGCTCGCGCTGTTGCTGCTCCTCGTGCTGCCACGGCGCGCGGCCATCGTGTTCCGCTCGCTGCTGATCGCCGGACTGCTGCTGCTGGTCCTGCTCCGTCTCGCCGACCTGGGCTCGCGGCTCGCGTTCGGGCGGGCGTTCAGTCCCCTTGCGGAGTGGCATCTGATCGGTCAGGGCTGGTCGCTCGTGGCGAATGCGGCCGGCCTCGGGGAGGCCCTGGCCGTGCTGGCTGTCGTGGCCGCGGTGCTCGTCGTGACCACCCTCCTGCTCTACCGCGGCCTCGGCCGGGCGGATCGCTTCGCCGCACCCACCCGACGATGGATGGGGCGGGCCATGCTCGTGCTGCTCATGCTGGGCGGCGTGGCGTGGAGCGTGCCGCGAGCGGGTGGGCCGGACCTCGGCGTGCGGGCCGACGTGGTGGCCGAATTCGCCACGCGGATCGACCGTACCCGACGAGCGGTGGAGGATCAGACACGCTTCGCCGCCGAGCTCGCGGCCGATCCGGTCCCGTCGCGACCGCCCCCGAGCTTCGCCGGGCTCGCCGGGCGGGACGTGATCGTGCTGTTCGTCGAATCCTACGGCCGGAGCTGGCTCGACGCGCCACGCTTTGCCGACGAATCCACGCGCACCCTGCGCGGCCTCGGCAGGACACTGGATGCGGCCGGGCTCGCCGTGACCAGCGGCTGGGTGGACTCCCCGATCCGGGGCGGGCGCAGCTGGCTCGCACAGGCCACCCTCGCCTCCGGCATGACGCTGAGCGACCAGGCGCGCTTCGATCGCCTCGTCACCTCGGATCGTCGCTCGCTCCACACCCTGTTCGGTGCCGCCGGCTGGCGCACGGCGGTGGTGCTCCCGATCGTCGACGGGGAGTGGCACGAAGGGGCCTGGTACCGCCCGGATCACTTCCTCGACGGCCCGGCACTCGGCTACAGGGGCGAGGACTTCGGCTACGTGCCGATGCCCGACCAGTACACGCTCGCCGCGTTCGAGCGCGCGCTCAGGATGCCGCAGGCACAGCCGCTGTTCGCGACGATCGGCCTGCTCGGCTCGCACGCGCCCTGGACGCCACTCGCCCTGCCCGTGCCGTGGGACAGCGTCGGCGACGGGCACGTGTTCGACGGCAGCCATCGGGTCGGTGGTGCCCTGTCGTGGTCCGACCCTGAACCGGTTCGGAACATGTACGGCCGGTCGCTGACGCTGACCCTCGAACGCGTCGGCGAGTACCTCGCCCGGCACGCGGGCGACGCCCTGGTCCTGATCGTGGGGGACCATCAGCCCGCCGATGTCATCGCCGGCTGGGCGCCGAACGCCCATGTGCCCATGCACGTCGTCAGCCGCGATCGTGAACTGCTCGCGGGCTTCTCGCCGGCGGGCTTCGTGGACGGCACGATCCCGGACGCCGGCGCGCCCGCGCTGCCGATGGCCGGCATTCGCGAGTGGCTGGGAACGGCGTTCGAGACGTCCGGACCGCCGCCGGGCCGGACGGCCGCCCCGATCGTGCAGTCGCCCTGACCGCGCTGCCGACGCGAACGCGGCGGTTCCGCGAGGCGTGTCCGGCACCGCATACTCACGCGCCTCGACCCCGCCATGCAGGCGGCGTCCTCACGAGGTGAACCCTGCCATGAACGACGCGACGACGATGACGGCGGTCGGCTACCGTCACAGCCTGCCGATCGACGAGGTCGCCTCGCTGGAAGACATCGTGCTGCCGGTCCCGGCGCCCGGCCCCCGCGATCTGCTGGTCGAGGTCCGCGCCGTGTCGGTCAACCCCGTCGACACCAAGGTGCGCATGCGGGCGGCGCCCGAGTCCGGGCACAAGGTGCTCGGCTACGATGCCACCGGGGTCGTGCGGGCCGTCGGTGCGGACGTGACGCTCTTCGCCGCCGGCGACGAGGTCTGGTACGCGGGAGACATCACGCGCTCCGGCACCAACGCCGCCGTCCATCTCGTCGACGAACGCCTCGTCGGCAGGAAACCGTCGTCGCTCGACTTCGCCGATGCCGCTGCCCTGCCGCTGACCGCCATCACCGCCTGGGAGATCCTGTTCGACGCGTTCCGATTGACGCAGCGGGACGAGGGCGCCGGTGACGGCCGTGGCGACACGCTGTTGATCATCGGCGGCGCGGGCGGCGTCGGCTCGATACTGATCCAGCTCGCCAGGGTGCTGACGAATCTCACCGTGGTCGCGACCGCCTCGCGAGAGGACACCGTCGCGTGGTGCCGGGAGCTGGGTGCCGACCACGTCATCGACCACCACGGCGACCTCGGGGCGCAGCTCGACGCCCTCGGCCTGGTCGTGAGCCACGTCGCGGGCCTGACCGCCACCGATCAGCACTTTCCGGCGATCGTCGATCTGCTGCGGCCCCGTGGCCAGATCGCCGTCATCGACGACCCGGGCCCGCTCGACATCATGTCGATCAAGCAGAAGTCGCTGTCCTTCCACGGCGAACTGATGTTCACCCGGTCGATGTTCGAGACCGACGACATGATCCGCCAGCACGAGGTGCTCGACCGGGTCGCCGACCTCGTCGATGCCGGCACCGTGCGAACGACGGTGAAGCGACGCCTGTCACCGATCGACGCCTCGACGCTGCGCGAGGCGCACCGCATCCAGGAGAGCGGCAAGGCGATCGGCAAGACCGTCATCGCGGGCTGGAAGGCCTGAGCCCACCGGCGATCCTGCGCCGCCGATGCCACGGCACCGGACGCGTCGCGCGTCAGGGCGGATCGAGCCCGTAGAAGCGCGCGGCGGTCCTGCCGAACAGTGCCGCACGCTCGTCATCGTCGAGCGCGCGTGCCAGCGTTTCAGCCGCGTCGTACCATTGCTCGTAGCTGCCCACGAGTTCGAGTACCGGCCAGTCGCTGCCCCACATGACCCGGTCGGCGCCGAAGCGCTCCAGTACCGCATCGGCGAACGGGGCCAGCGATGCGGCCCGCCACCCCGCTCCGAACTCGGTCGCCATCCCGGACAACTTGCAGCAGATCCGGGGGTGTCCGGCGAGGCGAGCCATGCCGTCGAGCCACGCAGCCTCGGGCGGCACGCCGGCTTGCATGACGGGCTTGGCCACATGGTCGATGACGATCGGCAAGGTGGGCAGGCGACGAGCGAGCGCATCGACGGTATCGAGATGGCGGGGCTGGATCAGGGCGTCCAGGCGGAGCCCGGAAGCCGCGACGTGAGCCAGCGCGTCGAGCACGCCGGCGGACAGCACCCAGTCCGTGTCGTCGATGTCCTGCAGCATCGGCCGAATCCCGAGCAGACGCGGGTGGGCAGCAAGTGCGTCGATGGTCGCGCGCGCGTCGTCGGCGCCCAGATCGACCCAGCCGACCACCCCGGCGACCCGCGGTTCGGCATCGGCCAGCTCGAGCAGGAATCGGGTTTCCTGCACGGTGGGTGCAGCCTGCACGAGCACCGTGCGGTCGATCCCGCAGGCATCGAGATGCGGCAGGAGATCACGCGGCAGGAAGTCGCGATGGAGTTCGGGCAAGTCGGCGGTGATCCAGCCGTAGTCGCCTCGCTCCAGACACCAGAAATGCTGGTGGGCATCGATCGTCACGACAGGATCTCTGTCGGCTGCCGGTTCACGTGCATGTCGCGCTGCGGGAACGGGATGACGATGCCGGCGGCGTCGAACTCGCGCTTCACCCGCTCGTGCAGGTCGAAGTGCAAGGCCCAGTAGTCGGCACTCGCCACCCAGGGCCGCACCGCGAAGTTCACCGAGCTGTCCGCGAGCGCGAGCACGCCGATCTGCACCGGCTTCTTCTCCTCGAGCACGCGCGGATCGCTCTCGACGATGCGACGCAGCAAGGTCTTGACTTCGACGAGATCGCTCTCGTACGCGACGCCGAACACGAGATCGAGCCGACGCGACGGCGAGGTCGAGTAGTTGACGATCGGGGCGCCCAACATGCTGGAGTTCGGGACGGTGATGATGCGCTGGTCCGGCGTGACGAGGGTCGTGCTGAACACGGTGATCGTCTTCACGGTTCCGCCGACGCCCGCCGCTTCGATGTAGTCGCCGACCTTGGCGGGACGAAAGGTCACCAGCAGCACGCCCGAGGCGAAGTTCGAGAGCGAACCCTGCAAGGCCAGCCCGATGGCGAGGCCGGCGGCGCCGATCACCGCGATGAAGGACGCGGTGGGTATGCCCAGTCGGGATAGCGCGGCCACCGCGACCAGCACCAGCAAGACGATGTAGGCGATGTTCGTGATGAACCCGCCCACCGTCGGGTCGAAGCCGCGCCGGCTCATCATCCGTCCGCCGAGATCGACCGCGCGACGCGCGAGCCAGCGGCCGACGAACAGGATCAGCAGGGCGACGAACACGTCGGCCCCGAACGCGAGCAGCGTCTCGGGGAGGGCATCGGGCATCGACAGGTTTTCCATCGACTTGAGCATGGTAGACATCGGCGCGCTTCGCCAGCTGCCTGGCCCGGCGACAGGCACGGCGACAGGCACGGCGACAGGACCGGCGACAGGACCGGCGACAGGCACGGCGTTTGGCCCGGCGACAGGCCCGGCGCCTGAACTGGCGACAGGCCCGGCGACTGAACCGGCGACAGGCCAGGCGACTGAACCGGCGACCGGCCAGGCGACCATACCGGCGACCGGCAGGCCGCCGGGTCGATTGCGGGACGCGGAGAGAGTGCCTGCGGCACAATGCCCTCCCCCCGATCGACGACCGTCAGTGAACGCTGCCCCCGCCTCGCGCATCGGCCCGGACGATCCGATCCTCGTGATCGGCGCGCTGCACGTCGACGAGCTGTACTGGCCGACCGCAGCGCTCGCGATGCGCGCCTCGAACCCGGTTCGCCGCGAGCGACGCGTCGGTGGCGTCGCGGCCAACGTCGCGCGGGCGGCGCGGGCGGAACGGACCCGCTCGCGCGGTGGCGAGCCGACGGCCCGCCCCGTCATGCTGTGTGCCGCGCTCGGCGACGACGGCGATGGCCAATGGTTGCGCGCACACCTCTGCGAGCACCGCATCGACGACCGCACCGTCCTCGTCGCCGGCGCCTCGAGCGGGCGCTACACCGTCGTGCACGACGACGACGGGGATCTCCTGGTCGGCCTGGCGGACGTGGACGTCGCCGAGCGCCTGGACGCGGCATCGGTGTTCGGGCGCCTGGACCGAGAACCTGCCGTCATCGCGGTCGACGCCAACCTCTCCCCGGCGTGCCTCGACGATCTGTTGTCGCCCGATGGCTCGCGAATCGACCGGCCGTCGGCGTGGCGGGACGTGGCCCGGATCGCGTTCGCGGTCTCGCCGGTGAAGGCGGCACGTCTCGCGCCGCATCTCCCGGCGATCGATCTTCTCTACTGCAATCGCCGCGAGGCGGCGGCGCTCGGTCGCGTCGACGTCGACGCGTCGACCGACACGCTTGCGGATGCGCTGCAGGGCGCCGGATGCCGGCGATTCGTGCTGTCGGACGGCGGCGCTCCCGCGCTCGTGCACGAACCGGCCGGCCGGCGATCCCTGCCTGTGCCTGCGGTATCGATCGCGGGCTCGGTCAACGGTGCGGGCGATGCCCTGGCGGGCGCGAGCCTCGCACACTGGCTCGCGCACGCCGATCTCGCCGCCGCCGTCGCCGAGGCCGGCATTCCGGCCGCCCTGGCGATACTCGGCAGGGAAGCCGGACCACCCGACGTCGCGACCGACCCTTGCTCCCCGAGACACTTCCGATGAACACACCCTTGCACTTTCACGCCGACGTCCGCGCCGCGTTGCAGGACGGTCGCGCCGTCGTCGCGCTCGAGAGCACGATCATCACCCACGGCATGCCGCACCCGGCCAACCGCGACACCGCCCGCGACGTGGAGTCGGCGGTGCGGGCCACCGGCGCCATGCCCGCCACCATCGCGGTGCTCGACGGTCGCGTCACGGTCGGACTCGACGACGCGGCACTCGAACGCCTCTCCCTGGCCCGTGATGTCATGAAGCTCTCGCGCGCGGATCTCGGCGTCGCGGTGTCGCGCGGGGTAACCGGCTCCACCACGGTCGCGGCCACGATGATCGTCGCGAAGCTCGCCGGCATCGACGTGTTCGCGACCGGCGGCATCGGCGGCGTGCACCGAGAGGCCGAATCCAGCATGGACGTCTCGGCCGATCTGCCCGAACTCGGCCGCACGGCCGTGACCGTGGTGTCCGCCGGCGCGAAGGCGATCCTCGATCTCCCCAAGACCCTCGAGGTCCTGGAGACGCAGGGCGTACCGGTCATCGCGGTCGGTCAGGACGCACTGCCCGCCTTCTGGTCGCGCGACAGCGGACTGCCCGCCCCGCTTCGCATGGACAGCGCCGAGGAGATCGTCGCCTTCCTGCGGGTCCGCGAGTCGCTCGCGCTCGACGGCGGCGTGCTGATCGCGCAGCCGGTGCCGGCGGCGGACGAGATTCCGCGAATCGAGATGGATCGGCACATCGAGCGCGCGCTGGACGAGGCGGCAGCCGCAGGCGTCGTCGGCAAGGCGGTCACGCCGTGGTTGCTGTCTCGCATCGTCACCTTGAGCGATGGCCGGAGCCTCGCGACCAATCGCGCATTGATCCTGAACAACGCGCGCTTCGCCGGCGAGCTCGCCGTGGCGTTGGCCGAGGCGCGCCGCGACGGATCGGCGCGCAAGCCGCCGCGGCTCTGAGGCGCGGCGTTCGGGTCGTCAGCCGCCCGAGCCCGCGAACAGGCGCGCGCGCGCCGAGCCGTCATCGAGCACCTGCCCGACCCGCGCGACACCGTCGGCGAGGGTCCCCGCCTGGCCGATGCCGAGCAGCACCACCGCGCCGGCATAGGCGAGCGAGTCGTACGCCTCGCCGACCCGACCGTCGAGCGCCGCCAGCCCGACGGCCGCCGCGTGCGTGGAGAGCGCCCGGGCGAACGGGTTGCCCGGCGAACGCACCGATCGCACCGTGCCGGCGGCCTCGTTCGTCAGCGCGGACGGCAACGGGACGGCGCGCGCTTCGTGCTGCAGCCCGAGGGCCGCCGGATCGAGCACGATCTCCTGCAAGGCGTCGCCGTTCGCGCTCGAGAACATGCGCGAGTCCTGGGCGAGCGACGGCACGACCCCACCCTCGACGCCGCGCACGATCGTCGCGCCGTCGAAGCCGCCCTCGCGCGCGAGTCGCGCGTAGGTCTCCGGGTATCCCTTGTGCACGAACCCCGTGACCAGATGCGTCCGTCCGCGTGGCCGAAGCGCGTTGACGGCCACCTCGATCGTCGTCAGACACGGCCGCTTGACGATGCGCGTGCGCAGGGATTCAAGCGCGGCGAGTTCCGGGGCGAGCGCCGATTGCAGGGCATGCGCCCAGCCGATGGTCGGGTCGGCCAGTGCATCGCGCGCGCCGGGAAGCGTCTCGTGCACCGGCGCGCCGGCGGCCGCGAGCACACAGGCATGACTCGCGCCGAACTTCGGCCCCATCTCGCGTTGGCCGTGCGCGAGCGTCGGTACGCCGCAGGCCGCGAGCACGGCCGGCAGGAACGGCGCGACCGGCGTGCCGCGCAGGTAGCCGTCGTACGGGTCCGCGATCGTCACCAGCGCATCGATCGGCACGTCGAGCGGATCGATGCCGTCGTGGATGGCGTCGAGAATGCCCGCAAGCTCGTCGTCGGTCTCGCGCTTCATGCGAAGCGCTATCAGGAAGATCCCGGCCTGTACCTCGTCCGCTCGGCCCTCGAGCACGAGGCGCATCGCCCGGCGCGCATCGGCACGGGGCAGGTCCTTGCTCATCGTCGGGCCGGTGGCGATGCGCTGCAGCACCTCGCGAAAGAAGCGCTCGTCCTCGTTGGGCCTGCTGTCGCTCATTGATTCCGGCTCGACTCGCGACGTACCCTCGCGGGCCGCGAATGGTAACCGAGCCTCACATGGCCCAGGACGACGCGTGCAAGGCCGGCGAGCGCGAGGACGATGCGCATCGCTACCCCCTGTTTCTCGACCTGCGCGGGCGGCCCGTACTCGTCGTGGGCACCGCCGGGTTCGCCCGCCGGAAGATCGAGCGACTCGACAGCGCCGGCGCCCGGGTCCGGCTCGTCGCGCCGGAGGACTGGCAGGACAGCGTGCTCGACGGCATGCGACTGGTGATCGCCGCGAGCGGCGATGCCGCGCTGGACGCGCGCATCGCGGCGGCCGCCGACGCGCGCGGACTGTTCGTCAACGTCGCGGGCGACCCGTCGAGCAGCACGGCACTGGTCCCGTCCCTCGTCGAGCGGTCGCCGCTGCGCGTCGCGATCTCGAGCAGCGGCGACTCGCCGGTGCTCGCCCGCTTGCTCGCCGCGCGCATCGAGGCGTTCCTGCCCGACACGTGGCGGATGCTGGCCGCGCTCGTCGTTCGCCACGGATCGCGCGTCGCGGAGCGCCTGCCCGACCGTCGCGCACGCCGCCGCTTCTGGGAAGCGCGCCTGAACGGACGCTTCGGTAGCTTCGCCCTGCAAGGCCGCTCGGACGACGCCGAACGGGCGCTCGAGAACGCGCTGGAACGCCCCGACCCGAGCGCCTACGAGGGCGAGGTCTGGCTGGTCGGCGCCGGTCCGGGCGATCCCGATCTCCTGAGCTTCCGGGCGCTGCGCCTGATGCAGCAGGCGGACGTGGTGCTGCACGACCGGCTCGTCTCCGAGCCGATCATGCAACTCGTGCCGGCAACCGTCGCGCGTGTCTATGTGGGCAAGCGACGCCGCGAGCATGCGCTGCCGCAGGAGGCGATCAACGAGCGCCTCGTCGCGCTCGCGAAGTCCGGCAAGCGCGTGCTGCGGCTCAAGGGCGGCGATCCGTTCATCTTCGGCCGCGGCGGCGAGGAGATCGACACGCTCGCCGCCAACGGCATCCCCTTCCAGGTCGTGCCGGGCGTGACGGCCGCCGCCGGCTGCGCGAGTTACGCGGGCATTCCGCTGACCCACCGCGACCACGCGCAGGCCTGCGTGTTCGTGACCGGTCACCTCAAGGACGGCAGCGTCGACCTGAACTGGGAAAGTCTCGTGCAGCCCGAGCAGACGGTCGTCGTCTACATGGGGCTGGTCGGCCTGCCCGTGATCTGCCGCGAACTCGTGTCGCACGGCCTGTCGCCCGACAAGCCGGCGGCGATCGTGTCCCAGGGCACGCTCGCCGAGCAGCGTGTCATCGTCGGTACCCTCGCGACGCTGCCTGCGCTGGTGGCGGCGAGCGGCGTGCGAGCGCCGACCCTGATCATCGTCGGTGACGTGGTCCGCCTGCGCGACCGGCTGGCGTGGTTCGATCGTCGCGCGACGCCGTGAGGCTCGCGGGGGTTCCGTCCACCGGTTCGGCCCGAGGGTCGACCCGTCGGGCGATGCTACGCTCGCTCGTCCCGCCTCCGCCCGCACCCGTTCGCTGCCACCGATCCGCCATGCCCGATCCCGATCACCGACGAACCGACGCCGCGGCCGCCGCCGACGTGGATGACGTGCCGGTCGCAGGGGCCACGCAGCAATCCGACGGTGACGCGCCAGCCGCGCGGTTCCCGCTCGAGGCGCTCACCGACGGCGGCATGACTCGCTGCCTGCACCGCGGACAACCCGTCCTCCTGTGCCGGCTCGGTCCGGTCGTGCACGCCGTCGACGACCGCTGCACGCACGAGGACGTCTCCCTGTCGCTCGGCTCGCTGTCCGGCCACTGCCTGCGCTGCCCCCTGCACGGGGCGGTGTTCGACGTGCGCGACGGTTCGGTGCTGGCCGAGCCCGCGACGCGTGCGCTTCGCCGCTGGCCGACCCGCGTCGACGACGGCTGGGTCATCGTCGGGGACCTCGCCACACCCGGCTGACGGCCCTTTCGACGCCCGTCTCCGGAAGACCGTGACGGGATGACCTCGGCTCAGCGGCCGTGTCCGAACGGGTTCACGTACAGCTCGCCATGGCTTTCGACGCCGACCTCGACGGCGCAGTCGGTGACCGGCCGGGCGACGCAGAGCAGCACGTAGCCTGCCCGGGACTGCCGGCCGTTCAGCGCGGTCGCGTTCGGTTGACGGACACGGCCGGAGACGAGCCGGCCCGCGCAGGTGATGCAGCCGCCGTAGCGGCAGGCGATCGGTAGCGCGAGTCCGGCGCGTTCGCAGGCGTCGATCACGGGTTCGTCGGTCCGGCAGACGATCTCTCGATGCCCCCGATTGACGAGGGTGACGACTCGCGTGCCGGCCTCCCCCTCCGACCCTACATCCATATGTCCGACGTCACGTCACCGCCCGGATAGCGCATCTCGTGACAGCGCGCCGGACCGTTCGGCTCCTCGCCGAAGTCGACCAGGAAGTTCGGGTCGATCGTCATGCCGCCCTGTTCGGTGTCGCAGTCGATCAGATACATCTTCGCGCCCGCGCCCTTCATGTCCGGATAGAACTGGTTGTCCCAGGTGCTGAACAGCGACGTCGTGACGTAGAGGCGCTTGCCGTCCAGCGAGAGCTGGATCATCTGCGGCGCCCCGTTCACGTCGCGTCCGTTGACCTGCGGCGCCTTGCCGAGCAGACCGCCGATCCACACCTGCCCGGTGAGCTTCGGGTGCGAGGGGTCGGAGATGTCGTACTGGCGCAGGTCCCCGTGCAGCCAGTTGGAGAAGTACATGAACCGATCGTCCATCGAGATCAGGATGTCGGTGATCAGCGAGGGCATCGGGACCGGGAACCCTTCGACGTCGACGGTGGGAACGTCGATGACCTTTTCGACGACCACCTCGCCCTTGTCGTCCTTGAACCAGTGGAAGACGTTGGACGACAGCGTGACCCCCACATAGCCGTGCGTGGAGTCGGGATCGTGGTGGAAGCGCACCTCGAGCGGAATCATTCCCTCTTCGCCCAGGTCCACCGACTTCCGGATCGACTTCTTCTCGAAGTCCCAGAAGTGGATCGACTGGCCGTACTTGCCCTTGCCGACGTCCTCGAGATCGAAGCCCGGCATGAAGGTGTTCGGCGCGGCCCACTCCGAACTCACCATCATGTTCTGGCGGGGCTGGTACCAGAAGTCGTAGTTGAAGTTCATGCCGCCGATGTCGTTCTCCCAGCGCCCGACGATCTCGAAATTCTCGTCGAGGTGCAGGAAGCCGCCCGGTGCCTCACCCTTGGCGTTGCCGAGCATCGAGACGATGATGTCCTTGCCGAGGCAGTGCACGGTGTGCGGCGCGGACAGATCGGTCTTCGCCTTGATGTCCTCACCCGATACCGTCTTGTGCAGCACCGGTGCCTTCGGATCGCCGGTGTCGAAGATGTTGAGGTTGGACGTGCGCACGCCCGGGGCGATGAGGAAGCGGCGGGACTTCGAGGCGTCGTCGTGACAGCTCGAGCAGGCGTTCCAGCCGGTGTGATGCAGCTCCTCGCCCACGGCGGCAGTCTCCGCCCGTCCGATGACCTGGCTGTAGGTCGGGCTGTCCGGGTCGACGTCCACGGTCGCGATGTAGTCCGGCTTCTCGACCCCCGTGCCGACATAGAGCGCGACGGTGTAGAGGAGCTTCTCGCGCTCGGCCTTCATCGCCTCCTGCGGGGAGGCGTAACCGGGTCCGCAGCAGGCCTTGCCGTTGCCGTCGTCGCTCATCATCCGTTCTCCGTTGGCGAGGGTCCGACCATCCTACCGCCTACCGACGTCGCCCACCGCCGCGCCCGCGACCGCCGGTGCACGCGCGCCCTCCTCCTGCCCGGCGCGGCGAGCATCGCCTGCCCGGGCTGGACGCGGCTCAGGCGTCCGACAACAGGAGCGCGTCGCCGACGAGCTGATGCAGGCTCGCGATCGAGATCTGCCCGAGCCCGTGCGCGGGCAACACCTGCCCGAACTGCGTCTTGCAGATCGCGCAGATGGCCGCCATGTGCGTCACCCCGTGGCGTTCGACGACCGCGGCGAGCGCTTGCGCACGCGGCAAGGCCCCCTTCACGCGCACGTCCATCAGCTCGTCGGCGAGCATCCCGGCACCGCCGCCGCAGCAGAACGTCCTCTGGCCCGTGGTGTCGCCGCTCATCTCCACCAGCTGCGGCACGGCGGCGGCGAGCAGCTCGCGCGGGATCCGGAACTGGCCGCCGGCATACCCGCCCATGCCGGACCCGCGGGCGACGTTGCAGGAGTCGTGAAACGTCGCGACGACCCCGGCGTTGCGCGCGGGATCCAATCGGATCCGCCCGGCCTTCCACAGCGCGTGGGTGACTTCGCAGATGTGCTCGGCGCGCGGATGCGCCGGGTCGAGGACCGCGCCGTCGAGCGGCCCGACGAGGGCGTCGAGGTGGGAATACGCGACCCGCCAGGCATGCCCGCACTCGCCGATGATCAGGCGACGCGTGCCGAGGGCCAGCGCCGCCTCCCGAATGCGGCGGGCGATGTCCCGCAGGTGGTCGTGGTTGCCCGTGAACAGCGCGAAGTTCGCCGCCTCCGACGCCTCGCTCGAGAAGGTCCAGCGAAGGCCGGCCTCGTGCAGCACCTTGGCGTAGCCGATCAGGCCGTCCACATGCGGTTCGGCGAAGAAGTCCGCGGACGGGGTGACCACGAGCGCGTCGGCGGCAGCGTCGTCGAGCGGCAGCCGCACGGCCACGCCCGTCTCCTCGAGGATGTCCTCCTCGAGGTTCTCCAGCACGTCGGCGAGCGCCGCGCGCTGCATGCCGAGATTGTTGCCGAGGCGTCTCGCCTTGACCACGATCTCCTGCGCGTAGTGCTGCCCGAGGCCGACACTCGCCAGGATCTCGCGCCCCGCCATCGTCACCTCGCTGGTGTCGATGCCGCTCGGGCAGAACACGGTGCAGCGACGGCATTCGGAACACTGGTGGAAGTAGCGGAACCAGTCCTCGAGCATCGCCCGGTCGAGTTCGCGCGCGCCGACCAGCCACGGGAACCAGCGCCCGGCGAAGGTGAAGTGCCGCCGCCATACCGAACGCAGCAGATCCTGACGGGCGACCGGCATGTTCTTCGGGTCGGCGGTGCCGAGGAAGTAGTGACACTTGTCGGTGCAGGCGCCGCACTTGGTGCAGGTCTCGAGAAACACGCGCAGGCCGCGGCGTTCGGCGACCAGCTCGCCGAGGCGAGCGAGTGCGCGCGCCTGCCAGTCGGCCGGCAGCTCGGGCGGGAAGCCGAGTGCGGTCTGCACGGCCGGTGTCGCCGGGTGGGGTCGGCTCTCGGCCGATGCACCCTCCCGGATCAGCGGAATGACGCGGTAGCGTCCGACGACCGGCGGCGCTGACGCGGGTGCGAGCGCCGACACCGGCGGGGGAACGGGCGTCATGTCCGCGGCGGCGCCGGTCGCTTGCCGCCCGGGGCGCCTCCGGCGGGCGGGCGCGGGGGTCGGGCGCCGGGATCACGCTGATGGAAGGTCGGCGCGAAGGCGATGCCCGGCGCGTGCACGAGCTTCGAGATCGGGAACACCGCGAGCAGCACCAGTGCCGTCGACAGATGCGCGATCAGCCCGGCGTGCGCCGGCAGCAGTTGCCAGTCCAGCGTGAACACCCCCCGCAGGAACGCCCCGACCGGGTACAGATCGACCGGCCAGAGTCGCTTCAACGCGGTGCCCGTGAACGCGATCGCGAGCAGGAGGACGAGATGCAGGTAGTCGCTCGGCGCGGACACGCGCCGCACGCGATCGACCGCCACGCGACGGAGCAACAGGGCAGCGAGCCCTGCCACGAGCGCGCCGGTCGCCCAGCCGCTCGCGCCGATGAACGGCAGGAGCCACGTCGGCAGGGCCGGAAGCAGGAAGCGCAGGTGCACCAACAGCACGAGCAGCAGTCCGTAGTGAAAGAGGATCGCCGGCAGCCAGGTCGGCAGGCTCGCCCGGGCGAGGCTTCTGAACGCGAACAGTTCGAGGCCCAGTCGGCCGGCGACACCGAGCGTGGTGCGCGGGGCCGGCGCGAGCGGAATGGGCAGCGGGTTCGGCGTGCGCGCCCAGACGACCACGCGCGCGAGCGTGCCGAGCACGCCGATGCCGACGGCGAGCGTCAGCGCGATGGCGAAGGCGATGGAGAGCGCATCCACCCGCGAGCCGTTCAGACGCAGCCGGTCGGCTTGGGCAGGCCCGCGTAGCGGCAGGCCTGCTTGGCCGGTCCGCGCGGGAAGAGCTCGTACAGGTAGCGGCTGTTGCCCTTCTCCTTGCCGAAGCGCTTGCCGATCTGCTTGGTCAGGATGCGGATGGCAGGGGCGATCTCGTACTGTTCGTAGTAGCCCTGCAGGAACTCGATGACTTCCCAGTGCGCATCGTCGAGCGCGATGTCGTCGGCCGCGGCCATTTCGACGGCGAGTGCACGCGTCCAGTCTTCGCGGCGGCGCAGGTAGCCTTCCGGATCGGTGTCGAGGGACTCGATGATCATCGCGCAGGTGCGGTGCCGGCAGGTGGAACGGCGGGACCCGGAACGGCCGCGTCGAGGCGCAGCGTACGCACACCGCCCTCGCCGCGATTGTCCGCCCATTCGGCACGCAGCGTCGATCCGCCGGCCTCCGGCCCGAGCGCGATCCTCAGCACCGGATGGCGCGCGACCGCCGGCCCGAGCGTGACGTCGGCGAAGCGCGTGTCGTCCACGTCGAGCCGGACGCGCGTGAGGTACCAGGGCGGGATGCGTGTGCCCTGCCCGTCGTGGCGCTCGCCGCTCTCCATCGGGTGGTCGAAGGCGAGTTCGAGCTCGATCGTCCCGTCGCCTGCCGGTCGGGCGCGCAGCGTCAGTCCCGGCACGTCAGCCGCACCCCGGCGAACCGACCGTGCGAACGCGACCGCTGCCCGTGGTCCAGCCGTCCGGGGTGCGGGCGAAGGCGTGCACGCGACACGGGCGATCGAGGCGTGCCGGCAGCGCGACCCGAAGCGGCGAGGCGCCCGTTCGCGTCAGCGAGACGAGCAACGCCGGCGCATGGTCGTCGCGCAACACGTGAAGCTCGCGCACTTCCTCGAACGCCGTTCCGTCGATGCGGATGTCGACGGAGGCGCCGGTCCAGGCCTCGTCCGGCACCTCGACCACGAGCCGCCCGTCCTGTTGCGCATCGCCGACGCCGAGCCGGGCGAGCGTCGCCTCGAAATCGCCGTCCTCGGCCGAGGCGTCCGTCGCGCGCGCCACGCACAGACCGAGCGTCGCACCGCTTGCCGCGCCGCTGCGAGCGACGCGTGTCAGCCAGTCGCGGCGATCCATCAGCGCGCGTCGGCGAGCCCGACGAGGACGTCGACCAGCGCGTCCGAGGTGCCCAGGTAGTCGGTGACCCGTATGTCGGCGTCCGGATGGGCGGCGCGGGCCACATCGACCTGTTCGGGGATGTCCTCGGCGACGTGAATCCCGCGGGCGAGAAAATAGGGCACGACGGCGACGCTGGTCGCGCCGCGCTCGATGCAACGTGTCACCCCGTCCGGGATCAGCGGCTCGGCGAGCTCGAGGAAGGCGTGCTCGACGACATCGAAGCGGCCGCCGGCCTGCGCGGCGACACGCTCGGCGAGGCGGCCGATCTCGGCGTTGGATTCGGCACGACGACTGCCGTGCGCGACGAGGAGAAGAGAGCGCATCGATGGGTACCCGGCGGCGAGGAGTCAGTATAGCGATACGCACCCGGCCGGCTTTCGGTCCGTCTCACGTCGCGCCCGTGCGGCCTTCCCGACCGGACTCGGGCGCCTCGCCCGGCGTGCCCGCGTTCGCCCCCGGCAAGGTCTCCGGCCCCGTCCCGGCGTGCGCCGCCGCGCGCAGCGTCGACACGGCGTTGGCGTGCCCGTCGAACCCCTCGTAGGTCGCGAAGCGGTAGGTGTGCGGCGCCATCTCGGCATGGCCCGTCGCGGTCACGTGTCCGACCGAGGCGCTCTTGACGAAGTCGTGCACGCCGAGCGGCGAGTGGGTGTGCGCCGCAGCGCCGGTCGGCAGCACGCAGTTCGGTCCCATGAGGTAGTTCGCGAGCGACCCCGCGGCGTGCTCGCCGAGCAGGATCTCGGCCGCGTTGCGGATGTGGGCGAGGTGCTCGAAGGGTGCCGTCGACAGCACCTGCAGGTGCTCGGGCGCGTAGTCGTTGACGAAGGCATAGGCCGAGGCGGCATCCGGGGCCAGCACGATGCCGCCGCGGGTCGAGGACAGCACTGCCGCCGAGTAGCCCGCGAGCGTCTCGTTCATGCGCGACCAGTACCGGGGGATGGCCGCGCGGACGGCCTCGGCGAGATCGCGATCCCAGGTGACGAGGAAGCTGCCGCTGTCGGCCCCGTGCTCGGACTCGATGGTCATGTCGAGCGCGGCGATCAGGGGGTTGGCGGACGGGTCCGCGAGGATGATCGTCTCACTGGGGCCGGCCGGCAGCCCCGGGTCGATGCGGCCGGCGAGCAGGCGCTTGGCGGCCACCAGCCACGGGCTGCCCGGACCGACGATCTTCCGGCAGCGCGGCACCGAGGCCGTGCCGAAGGCGGCGGCCGCGACCGCCTGCGCACCGCCCGCCTTGTACGTTTCCTCGACGCCCGCGAGCCGCGCGGCGACGAGGGTTGCCGGGTCGACCTGGCCGTCCGGGCCCGGAGGCGTCAGCACGATCGGTCGCGGCACCCCGGCGACGACGGCCGGTATGGTCGTCATCAGGGTGACCGACGGAAACGAGCCCTTGCCCCGTGGCGAGTAGCAGGCGACGCTGTCGATCGGCGTGACGCGTTCACCGACCAGCACCCCCGGGCGGATCTCCTTCATCCACATCTCTGCAGGCTTCTGCGCCTCGTGGAAGCGCCGGATGTTGTCCGCCGCGTAGCCGAGCGTGTCGATCATCGCGGGCTCGAGGGCGTCGAAGGCCTTGTCGACGTCGCTGCGCGTCGCGGGAATCGTGACGTCGGTCAACGACGTCGCGCCATCGAACTCGCGGCCGAACCGCGCGAGTGCCGCGTCGCCGTCGCGGCGGACGGCCTCGACGATCGGGGCGGCGCCCGCGAGAAAGTGCTCGAGATCGTCGTCGGCGCGCAACAGCAACGTGTCGCGGGCCGCCGCGTCCAGACGCGCGAGGTCGTGCAGCGCGACGGCGGGCAGGTCGTCGTGACGGGTCATTGGAAGCGGCCGTTCGGCTGGCGGTTCGGGCGGTCAGTATAGAGGCGGTGCTCGGCGCTCAGTCGTCGAAGCGCGACGCGAGCGCGGGATGGAAATGCACCAGCCCCTCGACGATGCCCCCGGCATAGCAGCCGCTCAGCCGACCGTAGCGACTGGCGTCGACGCCCTCCCCCGCGAGGTAGAGACGATCCTCGCGACCGCTTGCCCGTACGCCGCCGACAGCCGCCTGTCGCGTCGCCGCGTCGCCGTTCGCCACCAGCACCGCCGGCACGTCGGACACCAGCACGTCGAGGTCGTTGCCGCTGTCGCCGGCGTAGACGGTGCCGGCGAGCGGGACGTCGAGTGCCTCGCGCACGTGGCGCACGGCATGCAGCTTGGTGCCATCGGCCGGCAGCACGTCGAGCAGCTCGATGCCGGCTTCCGGATCGTGGCTGAACACCAGCGCGGCCCGGATGCCGTCGGCCTCGAGCGGCGCTCGCACGTCGCTCTCCAGCCGCGTGCGCTCGGCCCCGGGCGTGAGCACGTAGCTGCGCTTGTAGGGCATCTGTCGCGCGTGCTCCTGCGGCACCAGACCCACCACGTTCGCGAGCAGCTCGCCGATGCGCTCCTGACGCTCACCCTGCCACTGACCGGCCACGCGCGTCTCCCAGTGACGGTCGGCGCGCCAGCCACGACCGTCGCGGTGATGCACGCTCGAGCCGACGTCCGCGGCGATGACGTCCGGGATCGGCAACGCCCAGGTCTCGATCGCCTCGAGCACCTGGGCGAGGCTGCGTCCCGAGACGTAGGCGAGCGCGAGCGGTGCATTGGCGACGAGTTGCGCAAGGGCCGAGCGGGCACCGGGAGACTCCTCGTCCTCGCCGTTCGGAATCAGCGTCCGGTCGAGGTCGGTGCACAGCAGGCGCCTCATACGCCGCCTTCCACGGCCGCGCCCGTCCCCTCGCCCGCTGCCTCGGCACGAGCGGTCGGTGTGCCCGGAGAGCCCAGGAAGTCGTAGTATTCCATCGCCTCGAGAATGCCACCGGCAGCGCGCTCGCGGGTGAAGTGAATGCGTTCGCTCTCGGCCAGCTCGGCGAGTTCCTCGCGCGTGGCCTGACGGACGACCGCGGCGAGCGTGTTGCCGCGCATCATGCCTTCGTCGGCGGCCGACCCGCCGATGGCGAGCACCCGCTCGAGCGGCACGTTCCAGCGATCGGCGAGGTAGCGGAGCGCGAGTCCCTTGGACGCGCGGATCGGGAGGATGTTGAGGTACTTCCCGTGGGAGGCGACGACGTTCGCGGCCAGGTCCTCGCGATAGAGGAGCGCCGAGATGCGTTCGACCGGGGGCGCGATGCCGGGGTCGTAGCGGTAGCTGATCTTGAAGGCGGTCTGCTGCGCACGCTCGCGCAGCGACAGGCCCGGCACCTCGGCCTCGGCGATGGTGCGCCGCACGTCCTGCGGTGTCCAGCGGCGCTCGATGCGCCGGGCCCAGGTCTCGTCCTCGCGCAGGTTCGCGCCGTAGGTGATCGACGTACCGGTGCTCGAGACGAGGAAGTCGGGCGCGGGGATGGCGTGCCGTCGCAGCGTGCGCAGCGCGGCGTCGAGGCGCAGTCCGGTGGTGATCCCGAACAGGAAGCGCTTCCTGTTCTCGCGAATGATCTCGAGCAGCCGCTCGAGCGCCTCGTCGTCGCCCAGCAGCCCCCCGTTGAGGTCCGTGAACAGGGCCCGGTCGGCGTAGGTCGGCGCGTCCGCCGCGATCAGGGCCGGGAGGGGGACACGCGCGTCGCCGATGAGCGGGCGGACGCGGTCGAGGTAGCGCTCGGCATGCGCGCTCCAGACGTAGTTTTCCCGGACGCTGCGCAGGCCCGACGCCGAGCGACGCTGCCAACCTTCCCGGTCGTCGATGATCTCGCGGATCGCGGCGGCCATGTCGACGGGGTCGAGCGGGTCGACCAGGATGCCGCTGTTGCAGTTGGCGAGGATGTCACGCGGGCCACCGTCCTCGGTGGCCACGATCGGCAGCCCGGAGGCGGCCGCCTCGATCAGCGTCAGTCCGAACGGTTCGGTCAGCGCCGGGTTCACGAACACCCCGCCCGAGCGTACCGCCAGGCGATAGAGCACGGGCACGTCCTCCGGCCGATGGTGCTTCGGATAGGCGATCGAGCCGTACAGGTCGTAGCGATCGATCAGCTGGAGCAGTCCGGTGAGCACGTCGCGCGCGCCGGCATCGAGATCGGTCAGGTCGTCGCGGTTGCCGACCACGATCACGAGGTTCGTGCGCTCTCGCAGCGCCCGGTCTTGCCCGTAGGCATGCACGAGCGTCGAGACGTTCTTGCGCTCGTCCGCCCGCGACAGGGCCAGGATCATCGGCTTCGCGGGCTCGTGCAGGAAGCGCGCGATCGAGGCGCCGATCCCGCCGCTGCATTCCTCCTCGTCCCCCTCCGCGGGGGGGTGGAAGCGCGAGAGGTCGGTGCCCGGCGGGATCACGTGCATCGCCCTGGTGCGGTAGCAGTCGTAGAGCCGGTACTGCTCGTCGATCTCCTGATGGGTGCTGGTGATCACGACCGCCGCGGCGGCGAGGGTCCGCTCCTCGGCCGCCACCCGACGGCTCATCGCGTAGCGCGCCTCGATCTCCGCCGCCGGGATGCCGCCCGCGAGCAGCCGTCGACGCTTCACCCGCCCGAGCGAATGACCGGTGTGCACCAGCGGCAGGCCGAAGGCGTGGGCGACGCGCGTACCGACATAGCCCGCGTCCGCGTAGTGGCTGTGCACGATGTCGGGCGTCTCGCGTTCCTGACGGTAGCGCGCGACGAGGTTATCGGCGAACGCGTCCAGATGATCCCAGAGCGACTCCTTGTGGATGTACGTCGGCGGACCGCAGGGAATGCGCAGGATGCACGCGCCGTTCCCGAGCGACTCCTCGGGCCGGGCGTAGTCGTCGCTCGTGGCGGGGTCGTCGATGAGGCGCGTGACGAGATCGACGCGGGCAACGTCGTCGCGTGCCGCCAGCGCCCGGGCCAGTTCCACGACGTAGAGCACCTGCCCGCCGGTGTCGGCGTCCCGGCCCAGCTCCAGGTCGCGCCCACGCACCAGACCGTGGATGCTGAGCAGGCAGATATGCAACGCGGACGACGGCATGGCGACGCTCACTGGCGGCGTCGGGCAGCGCCCGGCGACAGGCTGCATGCTAGCATCGCGCCATTCGGACGAGCGGCCGCGAAAGCGCTCGCTGCAGCATCTTCAAGCCGCACGCCCGAGACCGCAACAGAGCTTCATCCGTGGCTCGTCACGCCCCCGACAACGCCCCGCCCGAACACGTGGCGAGTTGGTACGCCGCCACCGCCAATGCAAGTCCGGCACGTCCGCCGATCGGCGGTGACACCGAGGCCGACGTCTGCATCGTCGGTGCGGGCTTCAGCGGACTCTCGGCCGCCCTGCACCTCGCGCGCGCGGGGCGGCGGGTCACGGTGCTCGAGGGCGCGCGCGTCGGCTGGGGCGCCTCGGGACGCAACGGCGGGCAGATCGTCAACGGCCTGAACGCGAGCCTCGACACCATCGCCCGACGCTACGGCGACGACACCGCCGCGTTCGTCGGCAGCCTGCTGCAGGAAGGTGCCGGCATCATCCGTGGCTTCGTCGCCGAACACGCCATCGACTGCGACCTGAAGACCGGCAACGTCTACGTCGCCTTCGACGCCCGGCAGATGCGTGCCCTCGAGGCGAAGCAGGCTCTCTGGCGGCGGCACGGCATGGACGCCCACGAGCTGCTCGACCGGGACGCGCTGCGCCGACACGTGGTCTCGCCGCTCTACGCCGGCGGCATGCTCGATACCTCCGGCGGGCACCTGCATCCCCTGAACCTTGCCCTCGGCGAAGCGGCGGCGCTCGAGCGGCTCGGCGGCACCATCCACGAGGGCACACGGGTGATCGGCATCGAGGGTGAGGGCGGGCCGAACCCCGTCGTCGCGACCGAACGCGGCCGCGTGAGCTGCCGCACGCTGGTGCTCTGCGGCAACGCCTATCTCGGCGACGCGGTACCGGCACTCGCCCCCCGCGTGATGCCGGTCTCCACCCAGGTCATGGCCACCGCGCCGCTGCCCGACGATCTCGCGCGCCACCTGCTGCCGAGCGACAGCTGCGTCGAGGACGTGCGCTACATCCTCGACTACTACCGCCTCGGCACCGATCCGGACGGCTCGCGACGCCTGCTGTTCGGCGGCGGCTCCGTCTACGGCGGCACCGATCCCGCCGATGTCGAGGCGAAGCTGCGCCCCAACATGGAGGCGGTTTTTCCGGCGCTCCGCGGCACCGCGGTCACCCATGCCTGGAGCGGCAACTTCGCGCTCTCGTTCTCCCGCGTGCCCCAACTGGGACGACTGGGACCGGCGACCTTCCACGCGATGGGCTACAGCGGCCACGGCGTCACCGGCTCGCACCTGTTCGGCCGCCTCCTCGCCGAGGCGATCGAGGGCGACGCGGCTCGCTTCGAGCGCTTCGCCGCACTGCCGTGGATCCCCTTCCCCGGCGGACAGCGCTTCCGGGCGCCCTACTCGACGGTGGGCTCGTGGTGGTACGCGCTTCGTGACAAGATCGGCGTCTGATTCCCAACCGATCGTGCCCGGCACGAGCGAGCCCCCATGAACGAGCAAGGCAGTCCCGACGATCCATCGAGCCTCCCCACCCTGGGGCTGCTCGTCTGCGGCCACGCCCCCGACGAGCTGCTCGACACCCTCCCCGACTACCCCGACCTGTTCGTGCGGATGCTCGGCCCCGATTCGTTCGATTTCCGTCGCTATCTCGTCGTCGACGGCCACGCGATGCCGGCCGCGGACGACTGCGACGCCTGGTTGATCACGGGCTCCCGTCACGGCGTCTACGAGGACCACCCCTGGATCGCGCCCCTCGAGGCACTGGTGCGGGACATCCATGCGAGCGGCCGACCGCTGATCGGCATCTGCTTCGGCCATCAGCTCATCGCGCAGGCCCTCGGCGGCCGGGTCGAGAAGCACGCCGGGGGCTGGTCGGTCGGGCGTGTCGAGTACCGCTTCGACGACGGCGATCCCGCCGTTCCGCTCATGGCCTACCACCAGGATCAGGTGATGGAACTGCCGCCCGGCGCCAGGGTGCTGGGCGAGTCGGACGTCTGCCGCTACGCCGCACTCGCGATCGGCGACACCATCCGCACCCTGCAGCCTCACCCGGAGTTCGACGCGGCCGTCGTGCACGGACTGCTCGACACCCGCGGCCGGGTGCTGCCCCCCGAGCGACTCGCCGCCGCCCGGGCGTCGCTCGCGCACGCGGCCGATGTCGAGTCGGGACGGGCGGGCGTGGCCGACGAATTCCGTACCTTCCTGCGGGAGGGCATCGCGGCCCGACGAGCCGCAGGGGATGCCGGGGGCCGCGCCAAGGCCTCCGCATGAACGGCTCCCAGGGGTGGACCCGGACGCTGCCGGCGAGCTTCCGGGCGTGGCTCGGCGGACGCCAGGTGGACGATGTCGAGTGCATCATCTCGGACATCGCCGGCATGTCCCGCGGCAAGGCGATGCCCGCGCGGAAGTTCGCGCGCGGCGAGTCCATGCATCTGCCCACCTCGATCTTCTACCAGACGATTACCGGCGGCTACGTCGACCTCGACGACATGGAAGATCAGTGGACCGAGTCGGATCTGGTGCTGACGCCGGACATCGACGCCTCGACCGCGGCACCGTGGTCGGCGGACGTGACCCTGCAGGTCATCCACGACGTGTACCTGCAGGACGGGCGGCCTTCGCCGTTCGCCCCGCGCAACGTGCTCAAGCGTGTCGTGGCGGAGTATGCCCGCGAGGGCTGGCGGCCCGTGGTCGCGCCCGAGATCGAGTTCTACCTGACCAAGCCGAACACCGATCCGAACCTGCCGATCGAACCGCCGATCGGCCGTACCGGACGCCAGGGCATCGCCCATCAGGCCTACAGCATGTCGGCCGTCGACGAGTACGGCCCGGTGATCGACGACATCTACGAGTTCGCCGAGGCGCAGGGCTTCGAGATCGACACGATCATCCAGGAGGGCGGCGCCGGGCAGATCGAGATCAACCTCCAGCACGGCGACCCGATCAAGCTCGCCGACCAGGTCTTCTACTACAAGCGATCGATCCGCGAGGCGGCACTCAGGAACGGCTGCTTCGCGACCTTCATGGCCAAGCCGATGGAAGGGCAGCCCGGCAGCGCGATGCACATCCACCAGAGCATCGTGTCGATCGCCGAAGGCTCGAACGTCTTCACCGGTGCCGACGGCGAGCCCACCGATCTCTACCACGGCTTCCTCGCCGGTCAGCAGGTCCACCTGCCGGCAGTCATCTGCATCCTCGCCCCCTACGTCAACTCCTACCGGCGCTTCATCCGCGACGACGCCGCACCGATCAACCTCGAATGGGGCGTCGACAACCGCACCACGGGGCTGCGCGTGCCGCTCTCCTCGCCGGCTGCCCGGCGTGTGGAGAACCGGGTCGTCGGCATGGACTGCAACCCCTACCTCGCCATCGCCGCCAGTCTCGCCTGTGGCCTGATCGGCATGCGCTCGAGTGCGCGGCCGAGGGACCCGATGCAGGGCGATGCCTACGAACTGCCGCACGCGCTGCCCCGGGATCTGCTCGAGGCGCTCGGCCTGTTCGGGCGAAGCGCGCCGGTCACGGAGGTGCTCGGGGCGGAGTTCTGTTCGCTGTACCGCGCGATCAAGCAGCAGGAGAGCGAGGCCTTCCTGCAGGTGATCAGTCCCTGGGAGCGTGAACACCTGCTGCTGAATGTCTGAACGAGACGGCCGCGCCGCGCCCTGCCGACGATGAAACCGCTCCTCCCTGTCGACGACGTGCGCGGCAGGCATGCGCCGTCCTGGTACGCGAGCACGGCGGAGGAGCCGTCCCGCCGGTCGCTCGCGACCCACCGCGACACCGACGTCTGCGTGATCGGGGGTGGCTTCACCGGTCTCGCGGCGGCCGGTGAGCCGGCAACGCGGGGGCATTCGGTCGTGCTGCTCGATGCGCACCGCCTCGGCAGGGGCGCATCGGGACGCAACGGCGGCCAGCTCGGCAGCGGCTTCGACCAGTCGCGGCCGGATCTGGAGCAGCGCCTCGGTCAGGCGCGTGCCCGCGCCCTGTGGCGGATCGCCGAAGGGGCGAAGCAGACGGTCCGGAACCGGAGGCGCTTCACGAACCTGGCGCACGCTTCTTACATGACTATACGTTCCACCGGATGCGTGCGCGCCGCGGTGTCGTTATGATGTCGCACCGTCAGCGCCTCGGCGCGACAGCAGGAAGAATCACGTGATAGCCAAATCCGACTTCATCATCCTCACGCTCTCCAGCCTCGCGCTCGTCGCGGGCGTGGCTCGCTGGCAACAGAACGTCGCCGATCCCGGCATCGCGGCGGCACCGCCCGCCGGCGTCGCCGCCGTCCAGCGCGCCGCGATGGAGCCCGACCGGGATGTCGCCGATTCGGTCGCCGGCAGCCTCGCCGCCCGATCGGACACGCTCGCGCGACCGGCGGCCGACCCCGCCCTGACCCTGCGCCGAATCGGTGGAGACGGCGCCGCGAGCGACGCGGGATCGACGGGACCGCTCGCCGACAGCGAGGTCGGCAGCACCCTGCCCGCCGGTGCGGCGGCGAGCGGCAACGATGTCGTCGGATCGGTCGCAGAAGACGACGACCGCGCCCTCTACGGCACCTACCGCGTTCGCTCCGGCGACTACCTCGGCCGGATCGCCAATCGCTTCGGCACCTCGGTCGCGACGCTCAAGCAGATCAACGACATCGAGGGCACGTTGATCGAGGTCGGGCAGGAAATCCGCTACCCGCAGCCCGCCAACTGAGACTGACGCGCGGCCGCACGACCGTTGCAGCGAGCACCGCCCGGCGATGCGCGGCGCGCTGTTCGCGCTCGCCCAGACGCTCCTGTTCCTGGCGCTGCTTTGGCCGAAGGCCGACGTGGCCGACGGCGATGCCGGGGCGTACATCCCCGCCGACTGGGGAGCGGGATTCGCCCTCGCGCTGCTGTACGCGGCCGTCCTGCTCGGCGTGATGGCGCTGTGGGCCCGGCGCTGGAAGCTCCGGCCGCCGACACCGGCCACAGCCGAGTCCGACGCGTCCTGGATGCGCGGCCCGTACCGCTTCGTGCGGCATCCGATGCGCCTCGCGCTGATCGCGGCTGCACTCGGCTGGTGCCTCGTCTACCGCGCGCCGGAAAACGGCCTGCTGCTCGCCGCCTACGTTCTCGTCGCGCTGCTCGATGCCCGTCGCGCCGATCGGGCACTCGCCGTCGGTGGCGGGGCGCGCGTGCAAGCCTGGCTGGGACGGGTGCGCGCCTTCGTACCTGGCCTGTATTGACGCTGACGCCGTCGGCGCGACGCGCCGGTCACGCCGACCTGGAGCACGCACCACGATGACACCGATTCACTACCCCGGTCTCTACACGGGTCGCACCGTCGTCGTCACGGGTGCCGGCCATGGCATCGGCCTCGCCGCGGCGCACGCCTTCCATGCCGCCGGCGCCCGCCTGATCGTCCACCTCGGACGCGATCCCGGCACGGCCGCGGCGCTGCCCGGCGACACGGCGACGACCACCGGCGATTTCACGGATACCGAAGCCCAGGCGGCGTTCCTGCGCTTCGTCGCCGCGAATACCGACGCCGTCGACGTCCTCGTCAACAACGCCGGCACGATGTTCGGCCGGTTTCCCGCCGACACCCTGAGCGACGACGACTACGCGGCCATCGTCGAACTCAACCAGCATGCCGTCGTCCGGATCACGCGCGGCCTCATCCCTGCCCTGCGACGGGCCGCGAGCGGTCCGCCGATCGCCGCCGCGGCGGGCGGCGCGACACCGACCGACGCGAACCGGACCGACGCGAACCGGACCGACGCCACCCGGACCGAGGCCACCCGAACCGGTGCGACCCCGGGCGGCTCGGCGTCCGGCAGGGGGGCGTCCATCGTCAACACCGTCTCGATTTCCGCCGCCACCGGTGGCAGCCCCGGATCGTCGATCTACTCGGCCACGAAGGCCTTCGTCGCGACCTACACGCGCGGGCTCGCCCGCGAGCTCGCCCCTGACGGCATCCGCGCCAACGCGATCTCGCCCGGCGTGATCGACACCGACTTCCACGCCCGCTACTCCAGCGCGGAGAAGCTGGAGAACACCCGCCGGCAGATCCCGCTGCAACGCCTCGGCACGGCCGACGACTGTGCGGCGGCCTTCCTGTTCCTCGGCGCCGACGCCTTGTCCGGCTACATCACCGGCCAGGTCCTCGAGATCAACGGCGGGCAGCGCTAGCGACCACCAGCCCCGACACCGTGACGAGGGCGCAGAGCGTCGCCAGGGTCTGCAGCCAGAGGTCGCCGAAGGGCAGGAGCACACCGACGGCAACGGTGAGGGCGACACCGAAGGCCGTCTGCAGACCGCCCGCGAGACCGGAGGCGGAGGCCGCCAGCGACGCCCGCACGCTCATCGCCCCGGAGATCATGTTCGGCAGCGCCATGCCGTTGCTGATCGCGACCAGTTGCATCGGCAGGAACAGCCCGAGCGGATGCGACCAGCCGGCCAGTGCCCAGAACAGCCCGATCCCGAGAAAGAACGGCAGAAGCGCGTACGCGATCATGCGCGTGCCGCCGACCTGCTCCGAGAAGCGTCCGGCGATGAGGTTGCCCGTGAGGTAGCCGACCGCGACCATCGCGAACCAGATGCCGAACGCCGACGCCGCCAACCCCCGACTCTCCATGGCGACGTACGGCGCACCTGCCAGGAAGGTGTAGTAGACCCCCACCGACCCGGTCATCAGCAGCGCGTAGCCGATGAACGCGCGTTCGCGAAGCAGGCTGCCGAGCGGCGACGCGACGATTCCGGCAGGATCGCCGGCCGGTGCAGCCGAGACCTCGGCGGCGCGGCGCGTCTCCGGGAGGAAGCGCCACGCGAGCGCGACGAACAGCGCGCCGAGCATCGCGAGCCCGCCGTACATCCAGCGCCAGCTCGCCGCATCGGTCGTCCAGCCGCCGAGCGCGGGACCGAACATCGGGGCGAGCATCATCGCCGTGGTCATGTAGCCGATCACGCTCGCCGCACGGTCGCGGGGGTACACGTCCCGCACGATGGTTCTCGGCAGGAACATGCACGTCGCCCCGCCGAAGCCCTGGATGAAACGCCCGAGGAGCAAGGACTCGATGGAGGGGGCGAAGGCGCAGCCGATGCTGCCGAGCGTGAAGACGACGAGCCCGAACAGCATCACCGGCCGGCGCCCGTGACGGTCGGCGGCAGGGCCCAGCACGATCTGCGAGACGAGTGTCGCGAACAGGTACACCGTCAGCACCATCTGCGCGAGCGCGTAGCTCGTCGCGAGTTCGCCCATCACGGCGCTGTTCGCGGGGAGCACGCCGTTCAGGGCGATCGGTCCGACGGCCGAGATGCCGACGAGCAGCAACAGCACCGACCGCGCGATCGCCTCTGCCCGTGGCGTCAAGGGCGCGATCGACGGGGCGACCCTCGCGTTCACGAGATCTTCTGCCCGTCGAGCCGCGCGGCCAGGGCGAGCGTGCGCCGCGCCACCTCGAGGTGCAGGCGCTCGACCATCCGACCGTCGACCCGGATCACGCCCTGCCCTGCCGCCTCGTCGTCGTCGAACGCGGCGACGATCGCCTGCGCCGCCTCGATCGCACGGGCATCCGGCGACCACAGCCGGTTCGCCGCGTCGATCTGCGACGGGTGGATCAGGGTCTTGCCCTCCATGCCCATCGCGACCCCTTCGGCGCACTCGCGCTCGAAGCCCGCGGTGTCCGCGATGTCGTTGAACACGCCGTCCAGGACACGCACGCCGTGCGCCTTCGCTGCCGCGACGACGATCATCAGCCAGGGGTGGAGGTGCGTTCGCGCGCACTCGACCGCGAGGCCGCCGGACGAGGCGAGATCGTTGCTCCCGACCACGAGCGCCTCGAGCGGGACTCCGTCCCGGGCCACCTCGGCGATCGCGTCGGCACGCAGCACCGCCAGCGGCGTCTCGAGCATCGCCCAGATGCGCAGGTCGCGCGTATGCGCCCTGGCCGCGAGCGTCTCCGCGAGATCGCGGATCGCCGTTGCCGACTCGGCCTTCGGCAGCACCACGACCTCCGGGGCGGCATCGGACAACGCCGCGACATCGTCGGCGAACCACTCGGTGGCCGCCCCGTTCACGCGAAGCGCGCGGATGCGCGACCCGTAGTCCTGATCGCGGAGGGCGCGTACCGCGGCGTCCCGCGCCTCGGCCTTCGCCGCGGGCGCGACCGCGTCCTCCAGGTCGACGATGATGGCGTCGGCCACGAGTGTCGGCCCCTTGGCCAGCGCACGTGCGCTGCTCGCCGGCATGTAGAGCGCCGTGCGGCAGATCGCCCCCGCTCCGGCGCTCACCACGTCCTCCGCGCCACGCCTCGTCCCGTCCGCGTCGCTCATGTCTCTCCCTTCCGCTTGCCGCCGATGCGATTCACCGCGACCATCGCCCCGCCCGCGAGAAGGCCCCAGAACGCACCTCCGACCCCGAGAAAGGCGAGCCCGGACGCCGCGAACAGGAACGTCACGGCGGCAGCCTCGCGCTCGGGCGGGTGGGTGAAGGCCGCGAGCGCCGCGCCCGAGAACGCACCGAGCAGCGCGAGCCCGGCGATCGCCTCGACGAGTATCGGCGGAATCAGCGCGATGAACAGGACGACGACGCCCGCGAGCAAGCCCATCGCCACGTACCCCAGCCCGGCGACGATCGCCGACCAGTAGCGCCGATCCGGGTCCGGATGGGCGTCCTCGCCCGCGCAGAGCGCTGCCGTGATCGCCGCGAGGTTGATGCCGTGCGCACCGAAGGGCGCGGCGAGCACGGAGAAATAGCCGGTGTTCGCGATGAGCGGGCCGGCGGGCGGCGTGAAGCCGTGCGCGCGTTGCACGGCGATTCCGGGAACGTTCTGCGAGGCCATCGTCACGACGAAGAGCGGAACCCCGACGCCGATCGCCGTGCGGAGGTCGAAGTGCGGCACGACGAATTCGGGCGCGGGCAACAGCGCCACCTCGAACTGCGCCCCGAAACTCGCCGGCAGACCGATGCGCCACAGCACCAGCAGCACCAGCACGGCGAGCGCCGCCGGTACCGCCCAGAGGCGCGCCACCCGACCGACCAGCCACCACGTGACGAGCAAGGGCGCGGCAAGCGACGCGTCGAAGGCGAGCGCCTTGACCGGCGCGAGACACAGCGTCAACAGGATACCGGCGAGCATGGCGTTGGCGAGGCTCGACGGGATGGCCTCGATCGCGCGACCGAGCGGCCGGAACAGACCCGCCACCACGAGCAGCACCGCCGAGACGAGAAAGGCGCCGACCGCGACATCGAAGCCGCCGAGCGTGTCGCCCGAGGCGAGCAGCAGAGCCGCGCCCGGCGTCGACCACGCCACACTGATCGGCATGCGACGTGTCCAGGCGAGCCAGATGCCCGAGAGGCCCATGCCGATCGACAGCATCATCAGGCCCGAGGCGGCCTGGCTCTCGCTGGCCCCCGCCGCTCGCAGACCCGCCAGCACGATCGCGAAGGAGCTGGCGAAGCCGACGATGGCGACCAGCAGACCCGTGGCGACGGCCGAGACCGACAACTCGTGAAGGCGACCCGGACGCGCCTTCGCCGACACGCCGGCCTGCGCATCCGGCAGGGCATCGGCACGGGCATCGGCATGGGCATCGGCATCCGCACGGGCCTCGGCACGGGCATCGGCATCGGCATCCGCGCGAGCATCGGCGCGGGCGTCAGAACGGGCGGCGCCGCGGGCGACGGCAAGCCCGACGGGGTCTGGGACGGCGGGCAGCACGAGCTGAACGTTCTCCGGGCAGGTCGGGCGCCGCGAACGGACACCGATCCCGCCTAGAATAGCGCCCTTCCCCCGAGGCGAGACGCCATGCACCTGCTCCTGATCGGCAACGGCGGACGCGAACACGCCCTGGCCTGGAAACTCGCGCAGTCACCGCGCGTCATGCGCATCGATTGCGCGCCGGGCAATCCCGGCACGGCCGCCGAGCCGAAGTGCGTGAACGTCGCCATCGCTGCGGACGACATCGATGCGCTGCTCGCCCACGCACGGGCCGAGGATGTCGATCTGTGCATCGTCGGGCCGGAAGTTCCGCTGGTCGGCGGCATCGCCGACCGCTTCGCCGACGCCGGCCTTCGGCTCTTCGGTCCCAAGGCCGCGGCGGCTCGGCTCGAGGGCAGCAAGGCGTTCGCCAAGACCTTCATGCAGCGCCACGGCATCCCCACCGCCGCGCACGCGACGTTCGAGGACGAGAGCGCGGCCCTGGCCTGGCTCGAGCACCACGGCGCACCGGTCGTGGTGAAGGCGGACGGACTCGCCGCCGGCAAGGGCGTCGTCGTCGCCGAGGACCTCGCGAGCGCACGCGACGCCGTGCGCGACATGCTCGCCGGCGGCCGCTTCGGCAAGGCGGGCCATCGCGTCGTGCTGGAGGCGTTTCTCGAGGGGGAGGAGGCGAGCTTCATCGTGGTGGTCAGTGGCCGGGACGTGGTGCCACTCGCGTCGAGCCAGGATCACAAGCGGCGCGACGACGGTGACCGGGGACCGAACACCGGTGGCATGGGCGCCTACTCTCCGGCACCGGTCGTCACCGACACCGTGCACGCGCACGTGATGCAGGACATCGTGCGACCGACCGTGAACGGCCTGGTCGACGACGGCCTGCCCTTCGTCGGTTTCCTCTATGTCGGCCTGATGATCGATCGGTCGGGGCAGGCGAGCGTCGTCGAATACAACGTTCGTCTCGGCGACCCGGAGACGCAGCCCCTGATGATGCGACTGGAGAGCGATCTGGCGAGTCTGCTCGAGGCCGCGGTCGACGGCGAGCTGGACGGCTGCAAGACGTCATGGCGAGAGGGCAGCGCCATCGGCGTGGTCCTGGCCGCGACCGACTACCCGGCCGGCGGCAGCAGCGGCGTGCGCATCGCGGGTCTCGACGCGGCGGAACGTGCGGGCTGCAAGGTGTTCCAGGCCGGCACGCGATCCAACGGCGGCGTGCTCGAGACCGCGGGCGGCCGAGTGCTCTGCGTCTGCGCGGCCACCGACACCCTGTCGGCGGCGAAGCGGCAGGCCGCAGACGGTGCGGCGGCCATCGACTGCCCGGCGTTGCGCTGGCGAACCGACATCGGACACCGCGCACCGGGGTGAGCGGCGACGCGCTCGGCCGGCCGCGCGCTCTGGCAAGGACGCGCTCGGACGGCGACGCGCTATGGTGGCGACGCCGCCTTCATCGCGGGAACGCGAGATTCCACTCCAGCGCGAGCCGCACGACCCAGGCCAGCTCGGCGCCGTCCGCGAACGCCTCGCCCGGTTCGAAGAGACCGATCACGCCGAGAACGTCCAGCGCGTCGCTCCGCTCGTAGCCGAGCACGAGATCGAGGGCGCTGCCGATCTCGTCCTCGTCACCCGTCGGGTCGAAGCTGAGGTCGCTGCCGCGCAGCGCATCGTCGTTGCGTACCTGACGGTAGCGGTGATACGCGATGTCCGCGTCCCAGCGCTCCGCGAGCTCGGCGCCGACACCGACGGTGATCACCTCCAGGTTGCTCAGCTCGGGATCGATCACCTCGCCGAGATAGCGGAAGCGGTTGCGCCCGTTCGGCGCGTACTCGTTCGCGTGCAGGCCCGTCTGGCGGAAGTTCAGATCATCGCCGTCACCGCGGTCGTCGTCACCGGTCGCGTGCGCGAAGCCGAGCGTGAAGGCCGGCTCGAAAGGCAGGGCGAGCCTTGCCGTCACGCCCAGGTCGAGCGCACCGCCTCGGAGCGCACGGTCCTCGTCGCCGCGCTCCTCGGTGCCGTAGCGGGTCGCGGCGTTGAGCCAGTAGCCGAAGGTGTCGTCGATGCGGACGATACCCTGCAGGCCGAGCCAGGTGGTCTCGGCCGCGCGCTCGTCGGCGAAGGCCTCTTCCGAGCGGTGCAGGACCCACGGGATCCATTTCGAACGCTTGCCGGCGTCGAGACGCACGGCGGCGAGCGCGTTGTAGACGATGTCGTCGCGCTCCTCGCCCACCTCGACCCAGCTCTCGCGCGTGAGCGAGAGATCGACGCGGACGACGCCACGCTCGTGCGTGTAGCGCAGGCCGTCGAGGTCCTCGTCGACGTACCACGCCAGGTCATCGTCGATCTTCTGACGGCCGAACCGCAGGCGGCTCGTCCGGTCGGGGCTCTCGATCTGCACGAACAGGCGGCGCAGCTCGAGTTCGGTGTCGTCCGCATCGTCGTCCCGGTCGTCGTCGTCATCGTCGTCGCGTGATTCGAACAGGCGTCGCGAGCGCAGGCGAACCTCGCCCTCGAGGTCGACGCGACGCCCGAGCGACTGACGCGCGCCGAGACGAATGTCCCCCTGCAGCGCGGTGCCCTCGAGCGCCTCGCCGTCCAGCGCTTCCTGGCGGCGCGCGCGCTGCGCCTCGAGCTGAAGCTCCACCTCGATCTCCGGGCCCTGCCAGCCGATCGCGCGGCCGGCCGTCCCGCGAAGGCGCTCGTCGTCCCCCGTGCCGGCAATCTCTGTCTGCGCCGACAGCGATGCCGCGCCCGCGAGCAGCACGAGCCAGAGGGACAGCGTCGAGAGGGCCTTCATCTTCGCGCCTGCAGCGGTAGACCGAGCGACGCCCGCGTGACCGCGAACCACTCGCCGCCGCGACCCTTGCCGGGGTCGCCGTCGTCGCGGACGAAGAGTACGCCGGGCAGGAAGCCCGATCGACGATCGACCGTCGTGAGACCTTCGACGTCGGCGAGCGATTTCACGTCGTCGGGCAATCGCAGGCGGTCCGGATCGCCGTCGGGCGTCGTCGATACCTGCCAGAGCTTGAAGGAGCCACCGCCGCCGGACTCGCGGCGGCTGACGACGAGCAATCGATCGCTCACGTCGTCATAGCTCATCGCGCGGATGCCGCCCTTGTCCAGATCGAGCCGCGTCAGACGCGCGCCGAACGCGGCGGCGGCATCCCCGGTCACGTAGGCACCGGGATTGACCAGGCGCACGATGATCGCGTCGTCGTCGAGCACCGGCGTCCGGAGTCCGATCAGCAGCTCGCCGCGACGCCGGTCGAAGGCGAGTCCCTCGATGCTCAAGTCCTCGCGCTTGCGCTTCTTGCCCTCGAGGATCGCTTCGCGGAGTTCGGGGTAGGCGTCGACGAGATCGTGTGCGAGATCGCGCGCGAGACTGACGTCCACCATGCCGCCGTTCTCGACCGAGAAACGCAGAAGCTTCTGCCGATCGCTCCGGCGACGCTTGCCCATGTCGTCATGCGAGCCGACCACGTAGACACGATCGGTCTTGTCCCGCGCGACCCCCTCGAGATCGTCGAGCGCGCCGAGCCCGAGCCGGGAGAGGAGACCGTCGCCGGGCGGCAGCACGCGTTCGTCGACACGGGGCGAGGCCGCGCCCCCGCCGACGAAGGTGATGAGCCGGACGGCACGGCGCGGCTCGTCCTCGACGATCAGCAGGGTGCCGTCGCCGAGCGGCGTGATACCGGACGGCTCGAACAGCGTGTCGAACTCGCCGTGCAGCGCCGGCGCCTCGGCGAGCGCCCGGAGCGGGATGCACGCGCCGAGCGCGGCCAGCAGGACGACCCGCGACGCGGTACCGCGAGTTATCGACGAAGATGACAAGAGTGACACGCTTCCAGACGGTTCCGCCCGGACGGGTGTCGGGGATCGGGGTTCTGCTCGTCGCTCAGCGATCGGGCACCCTGATTATAGTGGACATATCACCCCGTTCCGAACGAGTGGCCGTCCGCGCTAGCGCGTCGCCCGCGTCCGCTCGGCCGGGCGCGCGAGCGGTTCCCCGGGCTGCCGACGGATCTGCCGCGCCGCGACGCGACGAGCGCCATGGGCCGTCGCGACGCCCATCGTCCGATCGATGTGCGGCTGCACGAGACGCCGGCGCACGCTGCCGATCACCTGCGTGCGGCGCAGCCTGAACAGACCGAGACACACGGCCGCGATCACCGCGAGCGGGGCAAGGAGCGGCGCCACGAACGACAGCAGGGCGAGCAGGATGCCGAGTCCCATGAGCAGCGTCTCGCCGTGCCGGACGGCCGCCCAGATGGCGCGATGCCGGGGCGGCATCAGGTGGCGGACGAGCTCGCGTCGAAGCCTCGATTCCTCACCCGCGACGACGAGCCAGCGCTCGTCGCCGAGCGACTGCATGTCCGCCAGGCAACGGCTCGCGAGCGGTCCACGCGATGTCACGCGGTAGTGCGAGTCGATCGACTCGACCTTCAGACCGTCGTAGTCGCCGTCCGGAATGCGAGAGCGCCGCGACAGGCTGCCCGTGATGCGTGCGCCCTGCCCGGTCAGTGTCCTGACCAGTTCCTCGAGGGCGGCCCGGGCCACGCGTCTGTCGAGCACGCGGACCAGACCGTTCTCCTCGAAGCGGATCTCCGCCGCCTCGACGGCGATGCCGGGGTCGCGTCCGCGCGGACGACGCTGCGCATCGTGCACCAGGATCCACAGGCTGCCGTCGTCGCCCTCGCCGATCGAGGCGTGCTCGCTGCTGTGGACGACGGGCGCGGACAGCTCGCCGGAGACGATCCGATCGCCCGCGATCCCGAGATCGTCGACGTGCGCTTCCGCGCGACGGCTCGCGACCATGTCAGCGTGGCTCCCTGCCGGGCTCGCGGAAGGCGTTCCCGGCGCGGACTCCGTGCTCTCTCCTGGTGTTCATCCGGTTCGATCGTGGTTCGCGGGCGTCCCCGGATATCGGCAGCTGGCGTTCCGTCTGCAATCGCGGGCGCCACGTCACAGTCCCTCCAGCAACCCGCGACCCCGACACCGCGAATGTCGACCGTGCACGGGAATCCGAGGCCGTTCGTCCGATGGTATCGATCTGCACGGAGCACGCCCTCGCGATGGATCGCGACCCCCACTCTCTCGGCACGGGACGTCGACATGAAGACACTCGGTCACTACCCCCCGGCAGCGGCCACGGTGCTGGTCGGCGCCGCCCTGCTCGCACTGTCGGCGCAGGCGCACGACAACGACCCGACCGGCGAGTCCCCGATCGGCGACGCCATCGAGGCCGCCATGACGATGGAGCGCTCGCACGCGCGCTACTTCCGGGACATGCAGCCCGGCTTCCGTGCCGTCGCCCGCGCAGCCGGCGCCGCGCCCGTCGCGGATGCCGCGCGATCGGGTGCCTGGTCGCCGGTCGACGACTGGCCCGTGCTGCCGGTACACGCGGCCCTGCTGCCGAACGGCAAGGTGCTCGCCTGGGACGCGACGCCCGACGACTTCGGCGACGACGTCCACACCACGGACCGCTACGAGACGCGAGTCACCGTCTGGGACCCCGAGACGAGCGATCACCTGCGCACGAACAACGACACGGATACCGACCTCTTCTGCGCGGGCTCGGCGCTGCTGTGGGACGGGCGCGTGCTGTTCGCCGGTGGCGACGGCGGGCGACAAGGCAAGAACGGCCCCCTGTCGAATTCGAACCTCTACGACCCGTACAGCAACACCTGGACGCGCACCGACGACATGACCGCGCCACGCTGGTATTCCTCGGTCGCCGCCCTCGGCACGGGTGAGATGCTGACCTTCGGCGGCGCGTACACGCCCACGCCGATCGCCGAGGTCTTCGGGTTCAACAAGCGTTGGCGCGGGCTGCCGATCGCCACGCAATACACGTTCAGCGGCGATTACTCCTGGCTGCAGGCGACGAGTGACGGCGACGTGATGTACTTCGGACCGCACGACACGCTGAGCCGCCTGGACACGACCGGCAAGGGCACCTGGACCGCGGGCGCACCGCGCGACCGCGAGGGCTATCGTGGCTACGGTAGCTACGCGCCCTACGATACCGATCGCGTGCTGATCGCGGGCGGCGGCGATTCGCTCGCCTCCGCCGTCGTCGTCGACACGCGCAGCGCGACGGCCACGCCGACGAGCCCGATGGCGAACGGTCGTCGTCAGCACAATCTGACCGTGCTCGCCGACGGCAGCGTGCTCGCCACCGGCGGCAACCGCACCGGTGCCAACACGCTCGACATCGAGGGCGGCGTGTTCGAGGCCGAGCGGTGGGACCCGAAGACCGGCCAGTGGACGACGCTCGCGCCGGCCACCATCGATCGTCAGTACCACTCCATCGCGCTGCTGCTGGCCGACGGACGCGTACTCACCGGTGGTGGCGGCTACTGCCCGCTGTGCAGCGAGGTCGGGTACCACGAGCAGAACGTGGAGATCTTCTCCCCGCCGTACCTGTTCGCCGCGGACGGCACCCCGGCGGTTCGCCCGCTCGTCACCGCCGTGCCCGCGATCGCGAACTACGACGAAGGCTTCGTGGTCGCCACGCCGGACGCCCCGCGCATCAGTCGTGCGCACCTGGTGCGTCTCGGTTCGGTCACCCATTCCCAGAACCACGAGCAACGACTCGTGCCGCTCGAGCATGTCTCGTTCGGCGACGGTCTGTTGATCGACGCCCCGGCCAACCGCGACATCGCGCCGCCGGGCCACTACCTCCTGTTTCTCGTGGACGCGTCCGGCACCCCGTCGATCGGACGAATCCTGCAGATCGGACAGCCACTCGTGCAGCCGGACGAGGTCGTCAGGAACACGCTCCAGGCGAACCGCCCGGACTACTACGCGATCGAGGGCAAGGGCGCGCACCGGCTGTCGGTGAACCTCCGCGGTGCGGACGAGAACGTCGCGCTGTTCGTCGGCGCCGGACGCCTGCCCTCGGGCACCAGCGGAGACCGCGCCGGTTTCAGCAGTTGCCTCGCCGCCGACGGTGACGCCAACACGCGTCGCTGCGACGTCTCCGCACTGAACGACACCACCTGGTACCTCGGCGTCAGCGGTGGCGCGGGTGTCGACTACAGCTTCGTCGCCCACCTCGGCGACGCCGAGACGAGCCCGACCCCGACGGCCGACACCGCGGCACCGGCGGTGGCGACGCGCGTCGACGGGCTCCTCGCGCGCGACGTCACCGAGCGCGCCGTCACGCTGACCTGGCAAGCGCCCGCCGGCATGGCGAACGTGGACGGCTACGAGGTCTGGCGGGACGGCTTGCTGATCGACTACCGCCGCACGCGCCGCCATGTCGAGCCCTCGCTCCTGCCGAGCACGAGCTATCGCTTCCATGTCGTGGCGGTCGGCACCGACCTCGCCCGCGGCCGGGTCTCGCGCACGCTGGTCGTCACGACGACGGCGGACGAGAGTGACTATTCCGATCGCTACAGTCCCTACATCCCCACGCGCCCGACCGGGCTGCGCTACGTGCGCTACTCCCAGGGTTCGGCCGAGCTGTTCTGGGAGGCCTCGTTCGACAACGGGGTGGTCACCGCCTACGAAATCTGGCGCGACGGCGAGCGACTCGACACGAGTCGTGGTCTGAGCTACTTCGACAACTCGCTCCAGCTCGACACCGACCACAGCTGGTACGTCGTCGCCGTGGACGACGAGGGCAATCGGTCGGCGCCCTCGGCGCCCACCGGCACCGCCCTGCCCGATCCCGACGACGAGCAGGAAGAGGACGAGCTCGAGCCCTTCGAGGGCCCGGACCGTCCCGTCAGCGTCACCCCGCCGACCGTCTACCCGCCCGACGTGCCCACCGGGCCGGGCAGCGAGCCCACCGGGAAGGCGGTGGCGGTCGCGAACGACGCGGAACGCTCGCCCTCGTCCGGCGGTGGCGGCGGTGGCGGCGGCGGCATGGGCATCGCCGTGCTGATCGGCCTGGGGACGGCGGCCATCCGGCGCAGGCGCTCGATCGTCGCCCTGCTTGCCGGGGCGCTCGTCCTGAGTGTCGGCGCGTGCTCGAACGACGACCCGGCGCCCGCGCAGGACCCGGGTGCCAACGAACCGGCCGCGCCCGCGACGGGTATGCCCGGGAACCCGGCATCGCCCGCCGAGGGCACGGGCAAGCCCGGCGTCGAGCCGGACGGTCCCTCGACCGGTGGCGAGGACGCGGACGACACCCCCCCCGGCGCGCCGGTCGACCCCGACGAACCGGGTCGGCCGGACGAACCGGCTCAGCCCGACGAACCGGCTCAGCCGGACGGGCCGGCTCAGCCGGACGGGCCGACGACGCCGGGCGAGACGGACCAGCCGGACGAGGGTCAGCCCTTTCCGGCCGACTCGCCGGCGTACGTCGGGCGGCCGTGGCAGAGCGCGGCGACGCTCGGACAGGACGCCGTGGACGCGCTCGGGCTGCTCGCGATGCGCGAGCGTGTCGAGCGGGCCGCCGAGGCACTCGGCCTGTATGCAGCCGCGACCGTTGATGTCGCCTGCCCCGGTGGTGGCTCGGCCAGCGCGACGACCGAGACGACGGATCGACGCGACGAACGCCGCCATGCCTTCGGGGACTGCACCCTCGCCGACGGCGCGACGATCGATGGCGTGTACGACGTCGTGCGGCGCGACGACACCGTCGAGGGCGGGTCGGTGAAGCGCGAGATCGAGGCGCTCTTCGCGCTCGGCCTCGTGTCCGCGACGGAACGCCTGGCGGTCGAGGGCACGTTCACCGAAGCGCTCACGGCCAGTCGTCCGGATGCGTGCGGACTCGTCGAGCGCGAGACGGTGCTCCGCATCGACGTGCCGACGATGCGCGTCGACGACGTCGAGGTGCTCGGTCTCGCCATCGAGGACATCACCACGACGCGCATCGAGCCTGCCGTCGAGGGGGCGAGCTGCGGGCGTGCGATCACCGAGCTCGCGTTCAGCGATTCGGCGCGCGTCACCGACGAGGGAGAGACAGAGACCTACGCCATCCGGGTCAACCGCACCGGCTCGTTGCTACGCGACGGCGACGGTGTCCTGAGTTCGTCGGGTCGCGACCTTCGCATCCGCATCTACCACCCGGGCGACGACGCCTCGCTCGACCTGTCCCCGCTGTTCGGCGAGGGCTCGGCGGACACGGATCAGGACGGTGTCGCGGTCACGATCGACAATCATCCCGGGCGGATCGAGTTCGAGGACCGGTGGACGTTCCTGCGCTGACCTGACGCCGCGGCGCGCCGCCGCTCAACCGGCGCCGGCGGCGCCCGCGGCGAGCCGGTAGAGCAGGACGCCCAGCAGCACGAAGACCGCGCCCGAGAGGATGCCGGCCGTGGCGAGTGCCTTGCCCCCGTGGGTGGCAGGGTCCTTCGCGATGCCCCGTCGCGCGAGCAGGCCGGTGATGACGCCCGCGAGCGCGACGACGATGCCGGGCCAGATCAGCGCGGCACTGCCGACGAAGGCCGAGCCATAGGCGAGCACCGAGGAGGCGAGCGACACCACGGCAAGCGGGTGGACCGTGCCCGACCCGCCTCCGAGTGCGCGCGGCGCGCGCTCGCGAGACACGTCGCCTGAACCCGGCGCCGGATCAGCGCTTCATCGACTCGAAGAAGTCGTTGTTGGTCTTGGTCTGCTGCAGCCTGCCGAGCAGGAACTCGACCGCCTCGATCTCGTCCATGGAGTGGATGAACTTCCGGAGGATCCAGGTCTTCTGGAGCTCTTCGGGATCCATCATCAGCTCCTCGCGACGAGTGCCCGAGCGGTTGATGCTGATCGCCGGGAACACCCGCTTCTCGGCGATGCGGCGCTCGAGGTGCAGCTCCATGTTGCCGGTGCCCTTGAACTCCTCGTAGATCACCTCGTCCATCTTCGAGCCGGTGTCGACCAGCGCGGTGGCGATGATGGTCAGGCTGCCGCCCTCCTCGATGTTGCGAGCGGCGCCGAAGAAGCGCTTCGGACGATGGAGCGCGTTGGCATCCACCCCTCCGGTCAGCACCTTGCCGGAGGAAGGCACGACGGTGTTGTAGGCACGCGCCAGACGGGTGATCGAGTCGAGCAGGATCACGACGTCCTTCTTGTGCTCGACCAGACGCTTGGCCTTCTCGATGACCATCTCGGCCACCTGAACGTGCCGCGCGGCGGGCTCGTCGAAGGTGCTCGAGATGACCTCGCCCTGCACCATGCGCTGCATCTCGGTGACCTCCTCCGGCCGCTCGTCGATCAGCAGCACGATGAGGTAGGCGTCGGGATTGTTCGCGGCGATGCTCTGCGCGATGTTCTGCAGGATGAGCGTCTTGCCCGCCTTCGGCGGCGACACGATCAGGCCACGCTGACCCCGACCGATGGGCGCCGCGATATCGATGATGCGGGCCGTGATGTCCTCGGTGCTGCCGTTGCCGCGTTCCAGATCGAGCCGCTTGTTCGCGTGCAGCGGGGTCAGGTTCTCGAACAGCACCTTGCCCTTGGACTGGGAAGGGCTCTGGAAATTGATCTCGTCGACGTCGACCAGCGCGAAGTAGCGCTCCCCCTCCTTCGGCGGGCGGATCGTGCCGACGATGGTGTCGCCGGTGCGCAGCGAGAACTTCCGGATCTGGCTCGGCGAGACGTAGATGTCGTCGGGGCCGGCAAGGTAGGAGCTGTCGGCGGAACGCAGGAAGCCGAAGCCGTCCTGGAGTATCTCGAGCACGCCGCTGCCGGAGATGTCCTCCCCCTTCTTCGAGTGCGCCTTCAGGATCGAGAAGATCATGTCCTGCTTGCGCTGCCGCGCGACGTTCTCGACGCCGATGGACTGCGCCAGCTCGATCAGCTCGGCAGGGTTCTTCTGCTTGAGGTCGGTCAGGTTCATCAGGAACGCTTCATGGGAGATGCGGGGGAAAACCGAGGGAGCACGCGAGGAACGGGTCGACGCGAGATGGCGCGGAGGCCGTGCAAGGAGGACCGTGATCGGGCCACAGAGGGCGGATCGGGACGGTCGGGCAGTCGGGTGGTGCCGGTTACGGACCGGTTCGGCGACCGGGGTGCGGCCACGAATGGCCCGAGAGGCGCGCGCCGGGGAAAGGCGTACTGGCGCTACGTACCGGGAAAGCTAGCACGCGCCTCGGCGTGCGTCCAGCGATCGGGAAAGGGATGTCGTGCCGGGGCAACCGGCCGATGCCGATCACCCCGTCTGTCTCAGGTCGTGTGGTTCAGGTCGTTCGGTTCAGGTCGTTCGGTTCAGGCCGGGCCGTTCTGGCGGGGCCGCTCGGGGCGTCTTCTTCCGGTCGTCTGCTTCAGGCCACCTCGTTCAGGCGTGGGTGTCGAGAAAGTCGACGAGCTGATTTCGGGACAGCGCACCGAGCTTGGTCTCCTCGACCGTACCGCCCTTGAACAGCATCAGGGTCGGAATGCTGCGGATGCCGTATTTCGGCGGCGTGTTCGGATTCTCGTCGATGTTCATCTTCACGATGCGCACCTTGCCGGCGTAGCCTGGCGCGACATCCTCGAGCACCGGACCGATCGCCTTGCACGGACCGCACCACTCGGCCCAGTAATCCACCAGTACCGGCACGTCGGACTTCAGGACCTCCTGGTCAAAGGTGTCGTCGGTTATCGATGTAATATGATCGCTCATGTGCACCTCCAGCGTGCGCGTGCGGACCTATCGTCCGGTTCGATAAGTTGGGCTTCGGGAGTCGTGCAGAAGACGCGTCAAGCGTCCGCCACCGACGGTTCGGGGCATCTCTCGTCCTTCGCACTCCGATCGTCGGAGGCGTTCGGCACTTCGGGACCGATCTTCCGGATCGGCGCCGCGAAGGCCCGCCCGCCCGATCGATCGTGCCCCGACCTCCCCTTCATGCGGTCGAATCGGCAGCGCGCAAGTCGCGTCGACGTGGCTGTTCGCACATCGGCGACATGCGGCCGATCGAGCGCCACTCTAGCAGAACCTCGAATGTCCCCAGCCCCCGACGCGCCCCCCGCCGATGCCGCCACGCCGGCCTTCTCCGAGCTCGGGCTGCCCGAGTCCCTGATCCGCGCCACCGATGAGCTCGGCTTCACCCGGTGCACCGAGATCCAGGGCCTCACGCTGCCGCACATCATCGCCGGACGCGACGTCGCCGCACAGGCTCAGACCGGCACCGGCAAGACCGCCGCCTTCCTGCTCGGGAGCTTCGCCCGACTGCTGGCGAACCCGGTCACCGAGCGTCGCGCGGACCAGGTCCGCATGCTCGTCATCGCGCCGACCCGGGAGCTCGCGATGCAGATCAAGAAGGACGCCGACTCCCTCGGCAAGCACGTCGATCTGACCTGCTCGGTCGTCTACGGCGGCATCGACTACGAGAAGCAGCGCGAGGAACTGGCCGCAGGCGTCGACGTGCTGATCGGCACACCGGGGCGGCTGATCGACTACTTCAAGCAGAAGGTGTACGACCTGTCGGCGCTCGAGATCGTCGTGCTCGACGAGGCGGACCGGATGTTCGACCTCGGCTTCATCGCCGACATCCGCTTCCTGCTCAGGCGCATGCCCGAGCCGGGCATCCGCACGAGCATGCTGTTCTCCGCGACGCTTTCGCACCGGGTGATGGAGCTCGCCTACGAGCACATGAACCACCCCGAGGAGCTCAAGACCGAGACCACGCAGGTCACCGCCGACAAGGTCGTCCAGTCCCTCTACCAACCGGCCAGCGACGAGAAGATCCCGCTGTTGCTCGGCCTGCTGCGGGACCTGCAGCCACCGCGGTCGATGGTCTTCGTCAACACCAAGCGCACGGCCGAGCGCATCGAGGGCTACCTGGTCGGCAACGACATCGTCTGCGGCCTGCTGTCGGGCGATGTGCGCCAGAACAAGCGTCAGAAGATCCTCGCCGACTTCACCGGCGGGAAGATCCCGGTACTGATCGCGACCGACGTGGCGGCCCGCGGACTGCACATCGACGACGTCACCCACGTCTTCAACTACGACCTGCCGCAACAGGCGGAAGACTACGTGCACCGCATCGGGCGCACGGCGCGCGCCGGCACCGAAGGGGTGGCCGTCAGCTTCGCCTGCGAGAACTACTCGTTCTCGCTGCCCGAGATCCAGGAGTACATCGGCCAGAGCATCCCCCTCGCCCACATCACCGACGAGATCCTGGCCAAGCCGAAGCGCCCCGCGCGCATCGAGCGCGACCGCGTCGAACGGCCCGGCGAGCGCGGTCGGAATGCCCCGTCGGGCGGCGGACGTGCCGGCGCGGCGCGAGGTGGGCCGGGCGGCTCGCGCGGCGGTCCCGGCAGAGCCGGCGGTTCGCGAACCGGTTCGAGCGGCTCGAGAAACCGCTCGAACCCGTCGCGGGAAGGTGCGGCGGTTCGTTCCGACGGCGACAACGGCGTGGCCAGGGCGCCGGGCAACGACAGCGGCGGCAGCGTGCCCGCCGCCGCCGGGGTGGCCGGGACCGTGGCCCCGACGGCGGCCGGCGCGCCGGACGTCACCGCCGGCGGCGATGCCAAGTCTGGCGGCGATGCCAAGCCAAGGCGACGCCGACGACGAGGGGGACGTGGCCGCAAGCCCGCCGCCGCGACCGAGAGCGCCGGATCAGGCACGACGAACACCCCGCCCGATGGCGCGTCCGGTGCAACGGACGACGGCCCGGCCAGCGACGGCGACTGAGACGCTCCGCCACCCGCGCTCTGGGCGGACGCCGACGCCGCGGGCGGCGGTACCCGTGCCGAACGCGGCTGCCGGTGCGGCCTAGGTATCCACCAGGTCTTCGTCGGCAGCCGCAGGCACAATGCTACACTTCCGCCTGTTGTTTTTCGCTAAAACCTGTATCTAAATCAGTAGCTTGCAACCCCCCCGCCCGGCAGCGTCCGCAGCCGCCCGGCCACACGTCGACCCGTCTCGGAGCTCGGCCCGGTCAACTCTGGAAGTCGCGTAACTCCATGAATCACAACATCAACGCCGCCAGATCCAACATGATCGAGCAGCAGGTGCGCCCCTGGGACGTGCTGGACCAGCGCGTCCTGGACGTGCTTGCCGAGGTGCCGCGGGAAGCCTTCGTCGAGCCGTCGCGTGCCGGCGTCGCCTACAGCGACTTCCCGCTGCCGATCGGCCACGGCCAGCACATGCTCAAGCCCACGCTCGACGGCCGACTGCTTCAATCCCTCTCGCTCCTGCTGACCGACCGCGTGCTGGAGATCGGCACCGGCAGCGGCTACCTCACGAACTGCATCGCGCGGTTGGCGGCGCACTGCGAGTCGCTGGAGATCGTCCCCGAACTCGCGGCGTCGGCCAGCGCCCGGCTGAGCGAACTCGGTGTTTCCAACGTGGCGGTGCGCGAGGCAGACGGTGCCGCCGAGTGGAGCGGACAGGACACCTACGACGCGATCCTGTTCGGCGGCTCGGTGCGCGACGTGCCGGAACGCTTCTTGCGCCTGCTGGTGCCGGGCGGGCGTCTGGTCGCGATCACCGGAAGGGCCGACGGCCCGACGATGGAAGCGGTCCTGCACACCCGGATCCACGCGGACGAGTGGGTCACCGAAGGGCTGTTCGACACGCGCGTGGAGCCACTCCTGAACTTCGCCGGCGCGCCGACGACCTTCGTCTTCTGATGCCACGCTGCCTGTTCGACTGACGTGCCGAGCACCCGCCGGTCCGTGTTCCACGCGCCTTCACCGACTTCGCCGAGTACTGCCCGCCCATGGCCATGATCCCCCGCTCCCCCTCCCCCGGCGTCCGCGCCCGTCGCCGCGTCGCACCGCTCGCGATGGTGCTGTTCGCGGCCGCCACGCTCCCGGTCGCGGGCGCCGCATCGGCAACCGACCTGGCCGAGGTGTACGCCAGAGCCCTGGAGAACGACGCCACGCTGCGTGCGGCCGAGTTCGATCACGAAGCGGCGCGGCAGCAGCTGCCCCTTGCCCGATCCGCCTTCCGGCCGCAGGTTGCCGTCGGTGGAGACCTCGGCATCGCCTACGCCGATTCCGACGGGCAGAACCCCTTGACCGGCGAGGACCTCGACAGCGACATCTACAACACCTCCAGCCTGTCACTGAGCGCGTCCCAGACCCTGTTCAACCGCTCCAACGGCGCGCTGGTCGATCAGGCGCACCTCGGGGTCCGTCAGGCCGACGCGGTGTTCCTCGCCGCGCAGCAGAGTCTGATCCTGCGGGTGTCCGCCGCCTACTTCGACGTCCAGCGCGCGCAGGCGGACGTCGAGTTCAGCCAGTCCGAACTGCAGGCGATCGGACGGCAGCGCGAACAGGCAGAGCGACGCTTCGAAGTCGGCCTCGTGCCCGTCACCGATGTCCGCACCGCGCAGGCGCAATACGATCTCGCGGTCGCCCAGGAAATCGCGGCCTCCAACCGCCTCTCGACCACGCAGGAAGCGCTCCGCGTGATCGCGGGCATCGACACCGAGCTGCTCGCCCCCCTGGCCGACGACCTGCCGCTGGCCAGTCCCGATCCGGCCGACATCGACGCCTGGGTCACCCTCGCCGAAGAGCAGAACCTCGAACTGGTCGGCGCGCGGCTCTCGACCGAGAGCGCCGCCGCGCAGGTTCGCGTGGAGCGGGGTGCGAGCTACCCGACGCTCGATCTGGTCGGCACGGCCAGCGCGGCCGAGACCACGCAGGACGGCCGCGACGACACGATCTTCGCCGAGATCAGGCTACAGCTGAACCTCCCGATCTATACCGGTGGGCGCATCGGTGCGCTCGCCTCGCAGGCGCGGGCTCGCGCGAGTGCGGCCGAGCAGCAGCTCGTTGCCCAGGAACGCGCCGCCACCCAGCTGGCGCGCGACGGTTACCGTGGCGTGCAGGCCTCGATCAGCCGCGTGCGGGCGCTCCGCCAGGCGCTGGACTCGACGCAGAAATCCGCCGAAGCGACCGAAGCCGGCTTCCGGGCCGGCACCCGTACCTCGATCGAGGTCCTGCAGGCGCTGCGCGACGTCTTCCGGGCGCGCTCGGACTACACCGGTGCCCGCTACGACTACCTGATCAACACCCTGAACCTGAAGGCGGCCGCGGGAACGCTCGACGTGAGCGACGTCGACGCGGTCAATCGCTTCCTCGTGCCGGTCGGCGAGGACGATGCAGACGCCGAGAAATAAGGCGGCGGAACGGCCAGCACTCGGCGAACCCGCCGCCCCGTTTCCCTGGCGCGCGTTCGTCGCGCCACGCCATTGGCCCACCTGGGCGGGCTTCGGCCTGTTCGCCGTGCTGGCCCGACTGCCGTTCGATCGCCAGCTCGCGCTCGGTCGCGGGCTCGGCAGCCTGCTCCACGCACTCCTGCCCGCGCGACGGCGCATCGCGCGCATCAACGTCGACCTCGCCTTCCCCGCGAAGAGCGACCCCGAGCGTGCGGCCATCGTGCGCGAGTCCTTCCGCGAAAGCGGCGCCGCCGTGGCCGAGACCGCCTGCGTCTGGTTCCGGCCACACGCCTTCGTGGCGGGCCGCATCACCTTCGAGGGCGCCGAGCATGTCGACGCAGCGCTCGCCGCCGGCAACGGCGTGATCGTCCTGCAGGCGCACTTCACGGCGATCGACATCTGCGCACCGGCGATCGCCACGCGCTGGGGCCTGGGCGCGGTCCAGGACGCGCCGAAGAACCCGCTGTACGCGGCCTACCTCGAGTGGCAGCGCGGCGCCTGGATCGAACCGCTCATCGACAACCGCGACATCCGCACGATGGTGCGCCACCTGCGCCGCGGCGGCGGCATCTGGTACTCCCCGGACCAGAGCGTGCCCGCTCGTCGCGGCGGCATCCCCACCCGCTACTTCGATCAGCCCGTCCTGACCACCGCCGGCACCGCCCGCATGGCCGCCATGACCGGCGCCGCCGTCATTCCGCACGTACCCGTGCGCGACCCGGCGACGAACCGCTACACGCTCCGCTTCCTGCCGCCCGTGTCGCTGGACACCGACGACGTCACCGCCGCCACGCAGACGATCAACGACCTGCTCGAAGCGCAGGTGCGCGAGCAACCCGGCCAGTACCTCTGGGCGCACCGCCGCTTCAAGCCGCCCCGCGGGGTACAGCCCGACCCCTACCGGCCGGTGGCGTGACGGGCCCGAACGGTCGAGCGCACGATCAGGCGCCCGGACCTGCGCCCGGACAGGCGCCCGGTCATGCGCCCGATCAGGCGCAGGCGAGCGTCGCGCCGACGCTGCGCTACCGCGGGCTGGTCCGGCTGCTCTCGCCGGTGCTGCTCGTCCACCTCGCGGTGCGGAGCTGGCGGGATGGCGGGGCGCGCTACTGTCGGGAGCGGCTCGGGTTCGGGCCGGGCGCCGCGCGAGCCGCCGTCACCCCGTCCAGCGCCGACTCGAGCGGCGACCCGGCCATCATGTCCAAAGGCTTGTCCACGAGCGGCCAGCGGGCGAGCGGACGACTGTGGATCCACGCCGCCTCGGTCGGCGAGGTCATGACCGTGCTGCCGCTCGTGCGCGCGACGCTCGCGAGCGACGATCGCCTATCCATCGTCGTCACCACCAACACCCCGACCGGCGCGGCCGTGCTCGCCCGGCACGCGCCACCCGGCGTCCATCATCGCTATCTGCCGATCGACTTCCCCGGCGCCACCCAGCGCTTCCTGTCCCGCGAGCGACCCGCCGCCGGCTGGATCGTCGAGACCGAAGTCTGGCCGTGGCTCTACGCGCGCTGCCACGCGCTGAACATCCCGCTGACGATCATCAACGCCCGACTGTCGACGCGCACGGCGCGCCACGCCACCGGCCCCCTGGCAACGACCTACCGCCGCGCCCTCGCCTCGGTGACCGTGCTTGCCCGCACCCCTGAAGACGCGGCCGGCTACCGCGCACTCGGCGCCGAGCCGACGCGGGTTCGTACCGTGGGCGAACTGAAACTCGCCGACGCCGCAAGCGATACCGCCCCGCCCTCACCGCTCCTCGACCGACCCTATGTGCTCGCCGCCTCCACGCACGATAACGAGGAGCACCGGCTCGCCGACGCCTGGCTCGCGAGCGCGACAGACGGCCTGCTCGTGATCGCGCCACGCCACGCCGAGCGCGGCGCCGCACTCGCGCGACAACTGCCCGGCTGCGCCCGCCGCTCGCAGGGCGATTCGCCGCCCGACGACGCACGCCTCTATCTCGCCGACACCCTGGGCGAACTCGACGCCTGGTACGCACACGCCCGCGGCGTGTTCGTCGGAGGCTCGCTGATCGAGCGCGGAGGCCACAACGTGCTCGAGCCCGCCCGACGCGCCTGCCCGATCGTCGTCGGCCCGCACACCACGAACTTCACCGAGCCGGTCGCGATGCTGAAGGCGGCGAACGCCATCGCCGATGTCCCGGATGCAGAGGGCGTCGCGCGCTTCCTCGCGCGCGCTATGGCCGAAGACGGAGAGCTTGTGTCGCAGGGTTTACGTGCGCGTGAGGCTGCGCTGGCCGCCGGACGGGACATGGTGGGGGCGTATCTCGAGGAGCTGGGGACGTCCCCGGACGGGGTGTAGGTCCGACACGTACTCATCACTGACGAGAGGTGATCGATTCGTCTTGAACGTCCACATGATCACGCGGACGGTTATGCCGATCTGACGCGAGCCGTGTCACAGGGCTATCGCTCTATGCAAGCGACTGGTAAGCGTTCATCCTGACACGTTATTTTCTCGCGCGTAGGTCGCCGATATCGTGTGTGCTCTCCCGGTCATTGGAGCCACCCATGTCACGTCGTCCCCGTCGCAACGCCACCCAGTGGCAGCAGCTC